>JGI24025J20009_10000976_pt1 | contig 21995 bp, 20 predicted proteins | sample Cruoilmetagenom3_FD_20009 | JGI IMG/M metagenome (IMG submission 20009) | reverse complement strand
GGACAAGTTTCTGGGACGGGTTCGGGAATATAATCCGGAATAGTTGCGCCTTTACATTCAACGATTGAACCAGGAGCGATTTCCAGAGGCATCGCCGGATGAATGTCTCCGTATGGCCTAAACGATGAATTTGAATCGGAATCCGGGTGTGAGCCTGGAAGTGTAACTCAGAACCAGGCAACGAAGACATCTGCCGAGGTCGCAGAAAACCAGACCCGGAATGCAGTTACAGGTAAATTATCAGGTGCAGTAGTGAATGCAGACAGGAACGGGTTTCCCGGTGTGATTGGATATGTATTGAGCTCTGAAAGGACTACTGTAACCGGGAATATGACATAGCCGATGTCAATTGCGTAAGTTATCATATAGTTGAATACTTTGGTGGAGTAAATGGCAAATGCATTAACCGGAAGGGAAGCAGCCCCACCAAGCCGTAGAGGAAAAGGGCCGGTCTTTGGATGTAACTCTTTGCAAGGCAACCAGTTACATTTTAGGCCGGCATTGAAGGAATCGGGTTGCAGAGCACACCGTCGCTTAGAACCAGGGCAGGAAGTGGTTTTTTGTACTCCTAGATGCCGGCGAGCCGGGTCAGAAGTTAAGAGGCGAAAATCCAATATGTTATCTATTAGGGGCAAAAGATGGCAGATTCATAATAGTAATAGTTGGCAGAATGGACCTGCGGAAAAGCAAAGGAAGGGAATCGGGAACCGGTTTGAGATTGTCTAAAAGATAATGTATTTGCGTCACATCAGAAAGGATTTATGAGTAAAAAGAGAAAAGGGCCGGTTGCCCAACTGAAAGAAAAGGTCGGTAAGCTTGAGCAGGAGTGTGCTGAGTATAAGGACCATTATCTCCGGGCAGCGGCAGATTTCGAGAATTATCGCAGGCGCGTCCAGCGAGAGTTTGAGCTAGTACGCCAGACCGTAACCGAAGGGTTGCTGACAGAACTTTTACCGGTGCTGGATAATTTTGACCGGGCGATTGCTGCCGGTTGCAATGATGCATCAAATGAAACGCTGCGTAAGGGCGTTGAGTTAATTCATCGACAACTGAAGGATGTGCTTGCGCATTATGGGCTTGAGGAGTTCAGTTGCATGGGTGAGGAGTTCGACCCGAGGCGGGCCGAAGCGACGAGTTTCGTTAATACTGATGGGCATGAAGCAGATGTTGTTGTGGAGGAGCATTACAAGGGTTATACTTGTTATGGCAAGGTGATAAGGCCGGCCCGGGTTGTTGTTGCAAGGCCAAGCCAGCAATCAGCAGCTCGGGAGGAGGAAGGCAAAGAGGTTTCTGAATCAGCAGCAGAAGAGGATTCGGGGACTGAGAATGGATGAGATTGTTATGAGTTCGCATTTCATGATTTCAAAGGAGGATTAGAATGGCAAAGGTTATCGGCATTGACCTCGGAACGACATTTTCCTGTGTTGCAGTGATGGAAAGGGGCCAACCAGTGGTGATACCGAATCCAGAGGGCGGTAAGACAACTCCTTCTGTTGTCGCTCTGGGCAAGGAGCATCTGGTTGGAATACTCGCTAAGCGGCAGGCGGTAATCAATCCGGGCACGACTGTATATTCTATCAAGAGGTTTATGGGTCGGCGCTATTCTGAAATAGGTGAGGAAATCAAGAAGATGCCGTTCAAGGTCGTGGCAGCAGATAATGGTGATGCCAGGGCCGAGATAGGTGACAAGAAGTACTCGCCCCCTGAGATTTCCGCAATGATTCTGCAGTATCTGAAAAAGGCCGCAGAGTCATATCTGGGTGAAGTGGTTACCAAAGCGGTTATCACGGTGCCAGCATATTTCAATGATTCGCAGCGCCAAGCCACCAAGGACGCAGGCAAGATTGCGGGTCTGGATGTGCTCCGGATTATCAATGAACCGACCGCAGCTTCGCTTGCATATGGTTTTGGCAAGCAGAAGTCAGAGCGGATTGCAGTTTATGATTTGGGCGGCGGCACTTTCGATATATCGATTCTGGAAATAGGCGAAGGCGTTTTTGAGGTTAAGTCCACGAACGGCGATACCCACCTGGGCGGGGATGATTTCGACCAGCATGTAATGAATTGGGTGATAGAGGAATTCAAGCGGGAGAACGGGATTGACCTTTCTAGTGACAAGACTGCACTCCAGCGGATTAAAGAGGCGGCAGAGAAGGCAAAGTGCGAGCTTTCAACCTCGATGGAGACCGCAATCAATCTGCCATTCATCTGCGCCGATGAGAAGAAAGGACCTTTGCACCTGGATTTGCACCTGACACGGTCCAAACTGGAGCTTTTGACAGATGATTTGATTCAGAGGACACTTGGGCCGGTGAAGCAGGCTTTGACCGATGCCAAGGTGACACCCAGGGACATCAACGAGATTATTCTTGTTGGTGGTCAGACGAGAATGCCCAAGGTGCAGCAAGTAGTGCGGGATTTCTTCGGCAAGGAGCTGCACAAAGGGATTAACCCGGATGAGGTGGTTGCGGCCGGTGCTGCAATTCAGGGTGCGGTCCTGGCAGGTGAGGTCAAGGATATTGTGCTTTTGGATGTTACACCGCTTTCCCTGGGAATCGAAACCCTAGGTGGTGTTATGACAAGAATCATCGAGCGTAACACTACTATCCCTACGCGAAAGAGTCAGATTTTCACTACTGCCGAGGATAATCAGCCGGCGGTTACCGTGCATGTTCTCCAGGGTGAGCGGCAGATGGCATCGGATAACCGGACACTCGGGAGGTTCGAACTCGGTGGGATTCCGTTCGCACCAAGGGGCATACCACAAATCGAAGTGACTTTTGATATTGATGCGGACGGGATTTTGCATGTTACTGCCAAGGACAAGGCGACCGGCAAGGAGCAGAGTATCAGGATTACAGCCTCTTCCGGCCTGTCCAAGGAAGAGATTGACAGGAAGGTAAGCGAGGCCCAGGCACATGCGGCAGACGACCGGAAGCATCGTGAAATCGTTGACAGCCGGAATAGAGCTGATACTCTTATATATCAGACGGAAAAGACACTTAAGGAGTTCGGCGATAAAGTAGCTGCCGACGAGAAGCGAAAGATTGAAGAAGCGATAAGCAATTTGCGGACGGTGATGAAAGGCGATGACAAGGCTAGTATTGATGCCGCAATTGAGAAGTTGCAGAAGGTGAGCTACAAAATGGCCGAAGAGATGTACCGTGAGAAGCAGACAGGCGGTGGAACTACGGCAGGTTCTGGTGCCGGTAAACAGACCGGCGAGCAGAAGGAGAAATCGGGTAAGAATGTTGACGCCGACTATACAGTTATTGATGAGGAAGATAAGAAATGAAGTCGGAGGTGCAATTAAACTGAATGTTTTTGAGGAGGTGAATAGCCTCAGCCGGTTCATAGCCGGTGTTGCAGTTAACTGATGCCGATAACCAAGCGGGACTATTACGAAGTCCTGGGTGTATCAAAGAGTGCTTCGCCTGAAGAGGTAAAATCGGCCTATCGGAAGCTGGCAAAAAAATACCATCCAGACCGTAATCCAGACAACCGGGCCGAGGCCGAGGAGCGGTTCAAAGAAGTTTCTGAAGCTTATGAGGTCCTGGTTGACCCGAACAAACGACGGATGTATGACTTGGGCGGATACGAAGCGGTTTCTCAGCAGTTTGGCCCGGGCGGGTTTAACTTCAGGCGTGATTTCACCCATGGCGACGATATTACCGATATTTTCGGCGACCTTTTGCGTGGTTTCGGCGGAGCGGGCAGTTCGGGCGGTCTTTTCGATTTCCTTTTCGGCGGCGGCCGGGCACAGCGACATGCACAACGGGGTGGGGATATCCGTATCCGAATGAGGTTGTCCTTAGAAGAAATTGCCGAAGGTGTAACTAAAGAGGTGACATTTTCCCGGCATGAGAAGTGTCCAGAGTGCGGGGGTAGGGGAGGAACAGGCAGTGAAGTCTGCCCGACATGCCGTGGCCGTGGTCAGGTCAAGCGGCAGACCAGTTCCTTTTTCGGTCAGTTTGTTCAGGTCACGACATGCCCTGATTGCAAAGGGAGTGGCCGGCGCATGCGGCATGCATGCAAGAAATGCGGAGGAACCGGGAGAATCCGGCGCAATCGCACGCTCAAAGTGAGGATACCGGCCGGGGTTTCTGCTGGCAGTTACATCCCTTTGCATGACGAAGGCCATTATGCCTCGGCCGGGAACGGGGATGTGCATATCGAGATTGAGGAAAAGGGACATCCTTTGTTTGTGCGCAGGGGAGACGATATTATAGTAGAGATGCCGGTGTCGATCAGCCGGGCGGTGCTGGGCGGTGAGATCGAAGTTCCGACACTCAACGGCAGGAAGCGTATCGACCTGCCGGCCGGTATCGCATCGGGGACCGTGTTGCGCTTGCGCGGGGTTGGAATCAAACATCTGAACGACAGGGGCAGGGGCGATGAGCTGGTTCGGATAGTTATTCATGTGCCTAAGAAGTTGTCAGGTGAGGAAAAGCGGCTCTGGGAAAGGCTCGGAGAGATTCAGAGAGAACCGGTTCCTTCTGCACACAGACCTAAGTAGTGGAGCTTTTCTTCCTTGCCGGTTCCAGACCGGTAGCAGGTAATGTTATCTTTGATGGTGCTGAGGCACATCATATATCAAGGGTGTTGAGGCATCAGCCTGGTGACCGGATTTATGCAACCGACGGATTGGGCGCAGAATACGAGCTGGAATTGCGTCGTGTAGAACCAGCGAGGGTTATCGGTGCAATTCTCTCCAGCAGGTTTCGGCCACGCGAGCCCGGTTGTCGATTGACAATCGCGCCGGGAATTATCAAAGGTGACCGGCTGAGGAGGGTTGTTGAAGGTATTACTCAGCTCGGGGTGAGTGAGGTGATACCGCTCAGGACAAGGCGAACGGTCGCCGGGCTGAGTGAGAAAAGACTGGACCGGTTGCGCAAAGTGGCAGTGGGGGCGATGAAATGTTCAACCCGGACCGTGCTGCCACGAATCTGCGATGCGATGGAATTGAACGAATTAGCAAATCGAATAGGAGGCTACGACCTTGCATTGGTTGCTTATGAGGAAGAACAGAATCTCGGACTGGCAGATGTGCTCATTCCCGGTGCCGAATCTGTTTTGCTTGTTGTCGGGCCTGAGGGCGGTTTCGAACCGGAAGAGGTGAATGTCCTGGTAGCGGCTGGTGCCCGTTGTTTCTCAATGGGACCGAGGCGATTTCGGGCAGAGACTGCCGGAGTTGTTGCAGTAGCGCTCGTCCTGCAACTGCTGGGAGAGTTAGGCGGTTCGAAAAGCCTATCATGATATGATATAGAAAGGAGGTGTTATTGAACCATGGCAGGTATTATTGTCAAAGAAGGTGAATCTTATGAGAGTTTCATGCGCCGGTTCCGTAGGATATGCGAAAAGGCGGGTATCCTGCGGGATGTCAAGCGCCGCGAGTTCTATGAGAAGCCGAGTGAAAAGAAGAAGCGGAAGCTGGCAGAAGCCCGCCGCCGTGCATGGCGCAGGCGTCAACAGTATAACCGTTAGCCTTTAAGTAAAGGAGCGGCCAATTGCCAAAGCGGAACTTCGAGGTACTGGATTTTCCGCACATCAGGAATATCCTGGCCGGATTCTGCCAGACCCGGCTGGGTAAGGAACTGGCATTTGGTATGTCACCGAGGTCTGATTCTGAATGGGTCAAAGGAGAATTCGACCGAGTGGAAGAACTTCTGAGTTTGGGCGTTGAGCCGGACTTGTCTGGAATATCGGATGTGCATGTTCTGCTGAGGCGTGCGAGAAAAGGTGCAATGTTGACCGGAGAGGAACTGCTCAGGGTAAAACAGATTTGTGCTGGAATACATAGGTGCCGGTGGTTCTGTTCTCTTCGTCATAAACAGGCACCACGGGTGTGGCTTTTGGCACGCGGGCTGGTTGAACAGGAGGAATTGGAGCAGGATATAGAAGAGTCACTCGGTGATACGGGCGAAGTCCGCGATTCTGCAACTCCGAGGCTTGAAGAAACCAGGCAGGAATTGCGTCGCCGGCGCAACCGGCTGGTTTCCCGGCTTGAGAAAATGGTTACAGAAAATCCCGGTTGGTTTACTGACCGACCAACGGTTAAGCGGAACCGATTTGTGCTTCCGCTTCGAGTCGAGTTTCGTGACCGGTTACCCGGTGTGATTCATGAAAGCTCAGACAGCGGGCATACATTTTTTGTAGAGCCGATGGACACGGTTAGGGAACAGAATAAGATAGCAGAGTTACGAGGTGTTGAGGTTGAGGAAGTGGCGCGGGTGCTGCGGTTTCTGTCGGAGAAAGCGGCACAAAGCGAAGCGGCGTTATCATTGAGCCTTGATATCCTCGGCCGAATCGACCTACTTGTAGCCAAGCGGCGATTTACCCTGAAGTTTGATTGCACCAGGCCCGAAATTGCAGAAGATGGGAGAATCAAACTTGTTGCAGGCCGTCACCCATTGCTTGTGCAGAGGAAATCCGGTGTGGTGCCGCTTGATTTTGGCTTTCCGGATAGTGCTCAAGTTGTGCTGATATCAGGCCCGAATGCCGGTGGCAAGACCGTCGCGATAAAGACGCTCGGACTTCTCAGTCTGATGATGGGCTGCGGTATATTCCTGCCGGTAAATGATGGAACCGCTCTGCCATTGTTTGACGAGGTGTTTGCTGACATCGGTGATGAGCAGTCGCTTGATTCGGACCTTTCTTCTTTTACCGCGCATATGATGCGGATAAAGGGCATCCTCGAAGGGGCCGGGGAACACAGTCTGGTGCTGTTGGATGAAATCGGTTCTTCGACCGCGCCAGAAGAAGGCACGGTTCTTGCCATTGCAGTGCTGGAGAGTCTGCGTGACCGTGGCATCCAGACTGTTGCTACAAGCCATTTCGGTGCCTTGAAGCTGTTTGTGCAAGACGAGCCCGGTATGGTCAATGCGGCGATGGGTTTCAGGAATGGACGGCCTACATATCGCCTGACGATGGGTTTCCCCGGTGAATCCAGCGCATTTGAGATAGCGGCCAGCGCCGGGCTGCCTGATGATTTGCTTAAGCGGGCCAAGTCCAGGCTGGGTTCAGATTGGCTGGATTTGAGCGCAAAGTTGCGGGCGCTGAACGAAGAGCTGGAACAGGTTCGAAAATTACGGCAAACCACGACTGAAGAACAGAAACGGGTCGAGAAGTTAAGATTGGAATATGAAGAAAATTCGGCAAGACTGGAACAGTGGGTAATAGATGAACAGGAACGGTTGCGAATAGAGCAGGAGACATTTCTGAAAGAGACACGGAGAAAAGTTGAGAATCTGGTTCGAGCGATAAAAGAAAGCCAGGCAGAACGGGCGACGGTTATCGAGGCCAAGAAGTTCATTGAAGACCGGCTCAAGCAGGTGAAACCGGTTGCCGTAGAAAGAGAAAAAAACCAGGCTGCCCCTCAACTTGCGGTTGGAGATTTGGTAGAATCGCGAATGTTTCAGCGCCGTGGCGTAGTGGCTGAAGTCAAGCATGATAATGTCACTGTGACATTCGGTCGCGTCCGGATGCAATTACAACCAGACGATTTGGTGCCTGTGCAGTCGGAGATGACACAGGGCGGAGAGATTTCCGTAGCAGAAGATTACAAGTTTGAGTCGAGACTCAGCATCAGGGGTATGACCAGAGAGCAGGCTTCTCTGGCAGTCAGCCGTTTCCTGGATGAAGCCAGTTGTTTTGGTGCCAAGCAGGTTTCGATACTGCATGGCAAGGGAACCGGCGTTTTGCAGAAGATGCTCTGGAACCGTTTGCGCCGCAATCCTCAAGTAGAGGAATTCCGTTTCGGTGAGAACTATGAAGGCGGCACTGGGATAACTTTGATAACATTGAGGACAGGCGATGATTAAGCAGGAAATAATTGAGCGTGTGAGGATGGAGACCGATATCGTTGAACTTATAGGCAGTTATATTCCATTGAAAAAGGTCGGACGCTATTACCGCGGGTTATGCCCTTTTCATCCTGAACGCAGTCCTTCCTTTTATGTGAGTCCGGAACGGCAGACTTATCATTGCTTCGGTTGCGGGGCAGGAGGGAATGCATTCGGATTTGTGATGGCCCAGGAGAAGCTGGCCTTTCCAGAAGCGGTGCGCTTTCTCGCCAGTCGGTTGGGTATCAAGGTGATAGAGCATCTGAGTGGCAGGAACAGAATAATATATGAGGCGTGCGAAAATGCAGCTCAGTTTTTTGAGCGCCGGCTCAGAAGTTCCGAGTCTGCCCGTCGGTATCTGAAACAACGAGGATTGCGTTCTGAAACGGTGAAGCGGTTCCGTCTCGGATTTGCACCGACGGGTAATCTGTTGCGCGGAGAAGCACGCAAGAAGTCGTGGTCAGAAGATGGGCTGGTGCGCGCCGGCCTTCTGGTGAAACGGGATACAGGTCTGACCGACTATTTCTATGACCGGTTGATGTTCCCAATTTTTTCTGTTTCAGGCCGGGTTATCGGTTTCGGGGGCAGAGTGCTTGGTGACCGGGAACCCAAATACTTGAACTCTCCTGATACTGAAATCTTCCACAAGGGAAACATTCTTTACGGTGCGTTTCAGGCAAAGGGATATATCCGTGAGCAGATACCTTTACTGGTGGAAGGCAATTTCGATGTTCTTTCCCTGGTGGATAGGGGTGTAAACAATACATTGGCTCCTTTAGGGACTGCGCTTACATCGAAGCAAGCCCTATTGATTCGGCGGTATAACCACCGGGTGCTCGTTTGCTTTGATGGCGATGTCGCAGGTCGCAAGGCTGCAAGGCATGTGCTTGAAGTGCTGCTGAGTTGCGGGTTGGAGCCACAGGTAGTGGTTCTGCCAGAAGAACTTGACCCGGATGATTACATAAAAAGGGACGGAAAGAGCGGGTTCCTTAAGTTTATTTCACATCCGCAGGGTGTTATCGAATTTGTGCTCGCCGGGAGAGAGTTCCGAAGCGTATCAGACGAACGTGCAGCATTGCGTGAGCTCGTTGCTCTGTTGCGTCTGGTGAATGATGAGACAACAAGGGAATTGTATGCCAATCGGCTGGCAGACCGGTTCAAGGTAGATAAAAGTTCGCTGATTCGTGAGGCATCAGAAAAGGTTTCCAGTCGTCTCAAGCCACGGAGCACCAGAGGTCTGGAGGAGAAACTCCTGGCAGCCGCAGTTCAAGATGCTGCTTTGGCTCGTATCGCGCGGGATTTCTGCATTGCCGATGCGCTGACCGATGAGAAACTGCAGGCTGTCGCAAGGATTGCGGAGAAGTATTGCGATGAGCAGGATTTCGGTCCGGCCCTGCTGTTGGATAAAATAGAAGATGAGAACATGCGGAAAATGGTAGCCGGGTGGACATTTGTTGAGGGGTCATTACCCGACGCAACCAAGTTCACGATGTGGATGCGGCGGCTGCGCGCGGCCTGGGTGCAACGGCGTATCATTGCGGCCCATGAAAATGGCAAGGAACAGGAAGCTGAGATATTGAGAGAGCGGAGTGAGCTTCTGAAAGAGGCCACTCAAGAAAGGAGTAGCCGTCTATGAAAACAAAGAAAGAGGCCAAGATTAACAAACGCAGTAAAGGTTCTGCCGTTAATTCCAAGGCCGGCAAGGCGGCAGATTCTGAGAGGACAGGAACAAAGGCAAAGAAGCTCACCAGTATCAGACAGGGAAAGAAAAAAGAGACGAGGGTGAGGAAGATAACTGTCGTGGCCAAGGGGAAACAGGGAGGATGGTTAAAGTCGGTTTACGAGAAAGCAGCTCAGGACAAGCGGGTAACCTATGAGGAGCTTGATGCGCTTCTTCCTGATGATGTGCTGATGTCGTCCGAACAGTTGGATGAGCTGGTTACAAAATTGGCCCGAGACGGTATTCAGGTAACCGAATCGCACGGGAAGAAGCCTGTTATTTTTCGTAAAGGGCCGAAGCCGACTGTTCAGCGCACTGAAGACCCGACCAAGTCATACTTCCGGGAGCTTTCAAAGCTATCGCTTCTGACCCGAGAGGAGGAAATTTTCTTTTCTAAGGAGATGGAGGGAGGTTATGACAGCATCGCCGAGTTTCTGTTCAGGCCGGTAGCGATGATGCGGAAACTAGCCAAGGTATGCAGCGCAGTTGAAGAAGGGACAAAGTCGTTGGACCAGATAGCCCGTATTGAGTTTGAGTGTCTCTTTGACCAGAAGGCGCTTTCCCGTGACCGCCAGAAGTTCATAGGCTGTGTCCGGAAAATCGACAGGGAAGCGGATAAGATAGAAGAACTTGAAAGGAGAAGGTCGAAATTAAAACCTAAGGATAAGCAGCAGTTGGATGATTCCCGACGCAAAGTATGCGGCTGGATCAACAAGCTTTCGCTTCAGCATCACTTGGTTAACAATTTTATCAGAGGGTATAAGGGAGTTGCACACCGGGCACTGGACTACTCTGAGCAACTGCGGCAGGCACGGCTGGAGGAGCGCGAGAAAACCGACGAGGCGAAGGAGCTACGGCGAGGGCTGCGAAGGCTTTATAAGTTTCTTGGCGGGAGTAGTGTAGAGACAAGGAAAAACCTTGAGGGAATGGCTTCGTGTGAGAATCGTATTATTGCGGCCCGGGATAAGATGATTGAAGGTAATGTCAGGTTGGTGATTTCGATTGCCAAACGATATGTCAACCGCGGATTGGAGTTTGCCGACCTGTTGGAAGAAGGTAATGTCGGGCTTATAAAGGCCGTGGAGAAGTTTAATTATCGTAAGGGTTTCAAGTTCTCTACTTACGCAACCTGGTGGATTAAGCAGGCGATAACACGGGCGATTGCCGATCAGTCGCGAACCGTCCGGGTTCCCGCCCATATTATTGACGCAATTAACAAAGTGGCGAAATTGCAGCGCAAGTTCATGCAGCAGTTTGGCCGTGAGGCGACGGTCGCTGAGCTGGCGCAACGGCTTTCCACCCCAAAAGAGAAAATCGAAGCACTGGCCCGGATATCTCAATTTGGCGTGTCGCTTGACAAGCCGGTTGACGACGACGAGTCGAGTTTCATCGGCGATTTCATCTGCGATGAGAAAACCGCTTCGCCATCGCACGATGCAGGCGTATCACTGCTGAGCGAAAAGCTGGAAGGTGCGCTTAAGGTACTTTCCAAACGGGAGGAGAAAGTGCTTCGGCTTCGGTTCGGGTTAGGAGACGGTTGTCCGCGCACACTGGAAGAGGTCGGACAGATATTCAATATTACACGCGAGAGGGTGCGGCAAATCGAGGCTAAGGCACTTAAGAAACTGCGTCACCCTGTAAGGTTGAGAAAGTTTGAAGCGCTGAAGGGAATGCTGAAGTGAGCCGGCTGGGGTTGATTCATACCAACCGGATGAAGCACAAGGGTCGGAAACCCGTTGTTATCAATCCGGGCGCGGCATGCGGCTGGTTGAGAGGTCGCAATACTGCGGCATTGCTTGATACTAGTTCCGGTGCGGTCGAGTTTTTCGACCTGTAGGAGTTCCGGCTGGTCCAGAGAAATACGAAGACAGCCTTTTCAGAACGGGGATTGGAGCCCGGTCTTTATGTCGTGTCAACGCCCATCGGCAATTTGGGTGATATGACATTTCGGGCGGCTGAGATTCTGTCCAGAGTAGATTTGGTTGCCTGTGAGGATACAAGACGCACAGGTCTGCTGTTCAAGCATTTCGATATCCGGAATCGTCTTTTGTCCTACCATGACCACAACAAGTTGAGGCGAACGCCAGAGATTCTTGAGATGCTCAAGCAGGGTAAGCGCGTGGCACTGGTTACCGATGCCGGCACGCCTGGAGTTTCGGACCCGGGGTTCTATCTGATTCGTGCCGCAATCGAACGCGGGCAACGCGTAGTGCCGGTTCCCGGTGCTTCGGCGATACTGAGTGCCTTGGTAGTATCGGGGTTGCCATCGGACCGGTTTACCTTTGAGGGCTTTTTACCCAGGCGTCAGGGGCGTCGTCACAAGCGGCTGGTTAGTCTCAAGGATGAGATGAGAACGATGGTCTTCTACGAATCGGCACGAAGGGTAAGCAAGTCGCTCTCAGAGATGCTTGAGCTCTTGGGGGATAGAAATGTTGTGGTTGGCCGTGAGCTCACGAAGAGGCATGAAGAGGTTATTCGGGGCCGGTTGAGCGAAGTATTTGCCGAGCTTGCAAAACGTAGTCTTAAGGGCGAGACCGTTGTTGTTGTGGCAGGGAATGAGAGAAGAGACTAAGCGCCGAGGAAGGCGGTTGTTGCACCCGCTGGTTAATCTGCTTGTTGCCGGTCGGGTGTCTCCCACTGCAGTGACATTGACAGCCGTGCCTTTGAGTATAGGTGCGGCATATCTTTTCGCCACCGGCAGTTTTGTCTGGGGCGGGGTGCTGGTTGTTCTTGTCGGGTTGTGCGATACTATTGATGGTGAACTCTCGAGGACTACAGGCCGCAAGAGTGACATCGGTGCTTTTCTGGATTCGTCTGTTGACCGTTTCAGCGAGGCAGTTGTTCTGGGCGCCGTCTACTGGTATTATCAGACAATCAATCCATTTTACGGTCTGGTTGCAGTGGCGGCACTTGTATTTTCTTTGCTTGTCAGTTATACCAGAGCCCGGGCCGAAGGTGTCGGGTATGACTGCAAAGTGGGTTGGTTTGAACGGCCGGTGCGCGTGTTAATTTTCCTGGTGGGCGCGTTCGTGCTGGGACAGAAGTATATGCCGGTGGCGCTGGGAATAATCGCGGTGGGCAGCTTCGGTACTGTTGTCCATCGTTTGGTTTATGTAGTGCAGCAAAGGAAACAGTGAGCCCGAGAGTTCTTCTTGTCGGAGTCGCGGATTCAAATCGGGCACGGTGGGAGAAGGTGGATTCGCTTGATGAACTCGGGTCCCTGACCCAGACCGCGGGTGGAGATGTCGTTGAGAAACTTGTGCAGGTGCGTCAGAAGCTTGACCCGGCAACGCTGGTAGGAAAAGGGATGGTTGGACGACTGAAGAAGATTCGTCGCGAATACAGAGTTGATTTGTTGATTTTTGATGAGGAGTTGAGCCCGACCCAGTTGCGTAATCTCGAGGAGGGTATCGGCATCAGGGTTATCGACCGGGCCGCTTTGATTCTGGACATTTTTGCCCTTCATGCCCACACGGCCGAGGCGAAGATACAGGTGGAGCTAGCTCAGTTGGAGTACCGGCAGAGTCGCCTTACCGGTCTTGGTGTAGAGATGTCCCGATTGGGAGGGGGTATTGGAACGCGGGGACCGGGCGAAACTCAGCTTGAGGTTGACCGACGCAGGATACAGCAGCGCATAGTTGCACTCCGAAGGGCATTGAGGCGGATTGACCGGGAAAGAACGACACAGCGCCGGCGACGGGCAAATCTTTTCCGGGTGGTACTGGTCGGGTATACAAATGCAGGTAAGTCAACGTTGTTCAACCGACTCACTAAGGCCGGCATTAAGGTTTCAGACCAGCTTTTTGCCACCCTCGACCCTAACACAAAGGCGCTGGACTTGGGCCGTTATGTCCGGATTGTTCTCACTGACACAGTGGGTTTTATTCGTAGCCTGCCCCATCAGTTGATTGCCAGTTTCCGCGCAACACTATCAGAAGTGCGGGAGGCTGATTTCCTGTTGCATGTAGCTGATTCCACTGATGTTCAGGTCGACCGGCGGATAGATGTTGTTAACGATACCCTGCAAGAAGTGGGAGCCAATAGCAAGCCGACGCTGATGGTTTTCTCCAAAATCGACAGGGTGTTTGACGATGCGGTCTTGAGTAGGTTGCGGCGTGGCTATAGCAAGGCGGTTTTCGTTTCCGGACGAACCGGAACCGGTGTCGAGAAGCTGAAATCGACGATGCAGGACCTTATTGAACTTCAGATGGTTACCAGGGTTTTTACCGTTCCCGAATCAAAGTGGGATTTGATAAGTCTCGTCTGCCGTTCAGGCCAAGTAGTGACAGATGAGGTAAGAGATGGCAAGCGTAGGATCGTTGTGCGTGGATTCCAGCCGGTTCTGGGCCGGGTGCGCAAGGAGATTAACCAAGCTTTGCGCCGAAAAAGTCAACTGATTTCCTGATTGATAAGACAACGCCCGCTCCTTATCAGTACTGAGCGGGCGTCGGGATACTCTGGACTTACTCTTGTACTGTTATAGCACCGCCAGGACAATCTTCTGCAGCCTGGCGTGCGCACTCTTCGGCACCTTCTGGCACGACTTCCACTTTGGCTTTGGCGGTATCACCGTCTATCTCGAAGAGGTCCGGGCAGGTGTTGACGCAAAGCTCGCAGCCAGTGCACAGGTCTTTATTGACAGATACTTTCACCTTTGCCTCCATTTCGAAAGTTCTTGTCTGCGTTTGTTTCTACAAATCATAGAGAAGTATGTTAATACTCAGAATCTGGCTTTTGTCAAGAACTGGTTGATGGCCGGGCCGGAACGAGTTGAGTAAGATAGGCGTGAACGAACGGCTCAATTCTGCCGTTCATTACACCTTCGACATCGTGGGTTTCGACACCGGTGCGGTGGTCCTTAACAAGCAGATAAGGGAATAATACATAAGAACGGATTTGGTGACCCCAGGCGATATCGGTTTTTGTGGCTTGCAACTTCCTGCGTTCCCCGTCTTGTTGCTGTTTGTAAAAGGCATGGACGCGGGCATAGAGTATTTTGAGCGCATTCTGTTTGTTCTGGAATTGAGACCGTTCGTTCTGGCAGGTAACAACGATACTGGTCGGGATGTGGGTGATTCTCACTGCGGAGCTTACCTTGTTGACATTCTGACCACCGTGGCCGCCGGCGCGAAATGTATCTATGCGCAGGTCCTTGGAGTCGATTTGAATTTCGATTTCCTCAATCACGGGGTAAACCGAAACCGCGGCAAAGCTGGTATGGCGGCGCTGGTTTGTATCAAATGGCGAGATTCGAACCAGGCGATGCACGCCGGCCTCGGATTTGAGAAGACCATAAGCATTGGTGCCGGTTACTTCGAGGATTACATCTTTTATTCCTGCTTCTTCATTGGCCTGCAGGTCGAGTACCCGAAACGAGAGTTCCTGGTTCTCAATATAACGGGTGTACATCCTTAGGAGCATCTCAGTCCAGTCGCACGATTCGGTCCCTCCGGCTCCAGGGTGAATTGAAAAAATGGCGGCCCGTGCGTCCTCAGGAGAGCTAAACATTCCTCTTTCTTCGAGTGCCTGCAATTCCTGCTGGATTCGGGTTAGGTGTTCGTTCATTTCTTTTATAACTGTTTCGTCAGTGCGAAACAGTTCTTGGATTTCCGATGCCTCTTTGAGTTCGCTTTCAAGCCGGCCGACGCGATTGATAATGTCCTGGGCTGCAGCGATGCGTCTCATTACAGCCTGGGCATGGGTCGAATCGTTCCAGAAACCCGGTTTAGTGCTTTCGGCGGTGAGTTTTTCTAAATCGGTCCTGCGATGGGTCAGGTCAAAGAAACTCCCGGAGCCGGCACAACCGGGTGTTCAGGGTTTCCAACTGGCCAGACATGCAGAATTTATTTCTTTTTCCTATTGGAAGGGACCGCTTCGCCATACTTGCGGCGGAATTTCTCAACGCGGCCAGCAGTGTCGAGCAACTTCCGCTTGCCGGTAAAGAACGGATGGCAGGCAGAGCAGATGTCCACGGTCATCTTCGGTTTGGTAGACCGGGTTTTTACTACATTGCCGCATGCGCAGGTTATGACGCAGTCTACATATTTGGGATGAATCTTTTTTTTCATTTTTAGCTTTCACTCATCGAATCTAAGAACTCTTTATTGTTACGGGTTAACCGCATTTTGTCAAGGACAAATTCCATCATCTCTACCGAATTGAGCTCGGCCAGGAGTTTGCGCATGACCCAGATGCGGTTGAGTTCGAATTCGGAAAGCAGAAGTTCTTCCTTGCGTGTGCCGGAACGTTGCAGGTCTATAGCGGGGAAGATACGGCGGTCTGCAAGCTTGCGGTCGAGAATCAATTCCATATTACCGGTGCCTTTGAATTCCTCAAAGATTACTTCATCCATCCGGCTGCCGGTTTCGACCAGCGCAGTGGCGATAATGGTCAGGCTGCCGCCTTCTTCGATATTGCGGGCAGCGCCGAAGAACTTCTTCGGTTTCTGCAGGGCATTGGAATCAAGACCACCGGAAAGGGTGCGGCCTGAATGTGGTACTACAAGGTTATGGGCGCGGGAGAGACGGGTTATCGAGTCGAGCAGTATTACGACATCCTTCTGATGCTCGACCAGACGTTTAGCCATTTCCAGGACCATATTGGCTACCTGGACATGACGCTCCGGCACTTCGTCAAAGGTTGAACTGATAACCTCTGCTTTGACCGACCGTTCCATGTCGGTTACTTCTTCAGGTCGTTCGTCAATCAGGAGGATGATAAGGGTAATCTCAGGGTGGTTAGCCGTGATGCTGTTGGCGATTTTCTGGAGTAGTATTGTTTTGCCGGCTCGGGGCGGGGATACGATAAGGCCACGCTGGCCCTTACCGATTGGGACGAACAGGTCAACGACCCTTTTGGAGAAGTCGTTTTCCTTTTCGATTTCGAGTTTGATGCGCTCGTTCGGATAAAGTGGGGTGAGGGCATCGAAAGGAACACGGTGCCGGACATTTTCGAGTGGGCCTCCGTTGACAGTGTCAATTTTCAAAAGGGCAAAATACCGTTCAGTATTCTTCGGGCCCCTTGCCGAGCCGACGATAGTGTCGCCGGTCTTGAGCCCGAATCTCTTTATCTGGGAAGGTGATACGTAAACATCGTCCGAAGAAGGGAGATAACTGTAGTCAGCCGAACGGAGGAAGCCAAAGCCTTCTTCAAGTATTTCGAGAACACCGGTTACAATGATTCCTTCGGTCGGGACTTTCTTTTTCTTTATTTCAGCCTTGAGAATCGCCATAACCACGCCCTGTTTCCTCTTGTTACGGAGGTCGTTGATTCCCATAGATTGGGCTATTTCGTATAGTTCTCCAATCTTTTTGCTCTTGAGCTCTTCCTGAGTCATATACGCTCCTTTTGGGATAATTTCTCTAAGTTCCGGCTGCCTGTATTACAACCGCATTTCAGACTTTTTTAAGTTCACTAAGACTTCTCCGAGGAAACGAAAAGGTCCGAACTATTCCAATTCCTGACAAGTATAGAAAAATCCAATACGGGTGTCAAGCTAACTATTGAAGCATATCTGTATTCCTGGTCAATTGGATTGTAACCACCAGAAATCATCCCAGGGTTCTCCGCCGATTCCGTTTGGGGTTGTCTGGCCGTCAAGCATCATACCGCAGGCGGATTTGACTTCTTTAGATACGAATGCCTGGAATGCGCCCTGGGTCGGTCTTGAGAAATAGTAGTCCAGCCTTGTATTGTTATTGGTAATGGTCATGGTTCCCGGGATGTAGCCGGTCTGGTCGAATGCCCGGATGTTTTCGATGGTCAGTGTTGCCGTATCCATGTTTTGGTCAAAATCAAACCGGAGAGAGTTATTGACATTTGAAACCGAGACAGTGGGTGCGGAAATTGTGTCACAAAGGAAATAAGATCTGTAGTCCGGCTCGTCGGCTTCTGAGCCATCAGCATCGGCATCGAGAATCAGGATATAATCTGGTGTGTTTCTTGGTGCCTTGGCTTTGACATCTTTACTGATGATAGTGATGGAATATATGTTTCCGAATCTTAAGATAGACCTGGGTGTAAAGGTGACCGAATTCTCAGTGACGCTTGACCTATCCAACTGGATTGACGCACCGGTCTCACTGACCAGAGAGAAATTGTCAGAAATAAGGGTTGTCGTATCCATCCTGGAATCGAAAGATACCATTATCGCAGACAATGTATCTGCAATCCTTGTGGTATCAGGGATAAGTTCGGCCAGTCTCGGAGGCACAATCCAGACGCAGCTATCAGGCATGCTTCCCGCTGTATAGAAGCTGCTCAAGGCATCGTCATAAGGNGTTCCATCTTCTTTGCCGTTTTTGTTGCCGTCGATGGGNTTGCCCCATTTGTTTTTGATGCCGGNCAAGGTTAAGAGATAGGCGTTGTTTTCACTCCAATCGGTATGGCGAATATAAAGTTTTCTTGCGTCAGGGTTGTAGCTTATCGCCAGATTGGAAACATCTTCACCTNTGGTTGTGTTCGCCACCCTGGCGTTTTCCTTGATTGTNGCTTCGTCCATATAATTGGAAAAGCTGACCGTTATGGTTGCTTGAATTCCCGGGGTTTCAGGGTCATCATCAATCAGTTGACAGGCATTTGATGGGTCGGTATTTATTACCGTTGGTAGATTTCCTGCGCCGGTTCCGAGCGGGAGGTTTGTATCAATATTCAACGGGTTTTCGTTTTTCTGGCAGCCGACCACAAGCAAGAGAATGGCTGTTATCAAGAAAATTCTTTTCATGATTGCTCCTTTAGAATTTGAAAGTAACAGAAAGTGCCCAATTGGTAAAGTCTGTCAGTTTCTGAAATCCCATAATGTCAATTTGAAGATTATCAATCGGGCTGTAACCGATTCCATAGCTGAACTCTGTAGAGTGGGTTGTCGTGTTTATGGTCTCAGATTTGCCTGGGTGTTGCTGGGCTTCTCCGGCAAATTCGGAAAAGGTTCCGTCACCATAATCTGTGCGGGTGAGCCTGGGTGACGAAGCAACCAGTTTTTCAATACTGGTTATATCGCGCCAAGTGATTCTGTGGATAGCACCGAGCCTGAGGGCCAAAGGCGACAAGATTCTATATTCGAAACCCACTGGAAACGATAGGGCGTTTGTGCTGCCAGTGGTTCTGTTGAGCCATTCGTTTGAAGATGTAACCCTGGTCTCGTAATCTTCGTGGCCAGAGACAGTATCCCCATTATCAAATGCAACTGTAATCTGATTTGATGAGAGGTCAAGAAGTGACTAATTACTGCTTGCGCAGTTTTGAGACGATCAGGACCAAAAGGCATATCCCGATAGCAAGGCTGCTTAAGATAAGCATGAGCCGGCGTAGCAAGCCCAGTGGTGCGGTCAATCTGATTGTATGGGTTCCAGCCGGGCATTTCAGATATATGAAATGGGCCTTGGTTTCATAGAAACCGGTCTTTTTGCCGTCGAGCATGACCCGCAGTTCTGGATAATAGCTCAGGGTCAGTCTTAAAAAGCAGTCCTCGTTTGTCTGAACTTTTATAGTAACCTGCTGGTTCTGGACTTTTGATTCGAGAATATGGACAGCAGGTAGACCCGGAAGCGATTCATATGACTGGTTCTCGGTGACCGGAATGAAATTCAGGGATTTATTTTCGGGGTCGATTTCAACTGTGTCCAATAGGGTTTGCCAGTCTTGTGCGATACAGAGCGTTCTGGACTGGATTATGTTTTCACTGCACAAAGGTCTGGTTATATTACTGGCCAGAACCAGATTCGCATGGGTCGAGCCGAAAATCAGAGGTGGTTCTTTTTGTGTTCTGAGGAATCTGACATCCCAGTCCACGCCACCTTTTGTGGCGACATAGGTCATATTTTCTTCTGTGCCGATGAATGTAGGCAATGTAATAATATGGGTCACACCCATAAATGCTATTGCTTTCAAACATGCCGGACTCAGGCTTGAGTTTGCCGGATTACCCAGGTCGGTTGCTATCAGATTGAGCATTGGATAGGCATAACGCATTGAGCGCGGTGCAAACTGGTAATATGCCGGACCATAGGGTGTAGCCAGGTTGCCGAACAGAAAGCCGACTGCTGGATAGCAGGCAAGCCTCCTGAAATCATCAATCCGGTCGTTGGGTTTGTAAATATCCAGCACCTTGCCTGGATTATCCAGAGAAATCAGCTGTATATATCCTGGCGCACATCAAGAAACCTCTTTTCTCTGGAATAGTGAACCTGCAAAAGATGGGGCAGGCAATCTAATGACAGGACCGCAAACAGAATCAGGAATAATGATGTTCTCATGATATTGGAATGGCCGACTTTATTATCAAGGTATGAATATCCTGATACGACCAGAACGCTGGCAAAGAACACCGAGAACATCAGAAAGCGGACACCAGGCAAGCCAGCACTCAGAAATCCCAGGTTCAGTTTTGGGGCAATAAATGTCAGAAAAATGGTGAGAGCAAAACCTGTAAGCATAGGTAATTCGAGTTTCGTTCGCTTTCCAGAAATGAAAATTATGATTATTGAAGCAATAACCAGGACGATGTTGCTCAGACCGAGATAAACACCTCCATAACCGTGAGGACTGGACCAAGGGCTGAAAAGAATTGCAAGGCTCGGGGTCGGCAGCCGGGTGAGTATTTGCGGAAACAGATGAGTTTGGTATTCGACAAGAAAAGGAATCAGGAAAAATGCGGAAACAAAGACCGCACCAAGCCCGGCCAAAGCCATAAGACCGGTTAACTGTTTCCTTCTGGTATTTGATTGCATCCTGAGTTCATACAAGAATGCGATAATGAGAAAGAGCACTACGAAGACCGCATAGAAGATATGCGATATTATCGCAAGGCCAATAATGAGCGACAGAAGTATAATATGCTTGAGTTTCATGTCTTTTGCGAGTTTATCAAATGCAAGGAAACAAAGTGGCAAGAGTAGATAAATCAGGGACTGGGGATGATTGGCAAGAACGGCGATATGTATCACACGCCATGGGACGAGGAGATATGTGAGCGTGCCGATTGCCGCACCATAGATATTTCTGGTTCTGTGCCTTAGATAAGCGAACATTGCCCAGGCAGAAACGAGATGAAGAATAAAAAGCAGGATTTTGTTCGCCAGGACCAAGTTGCCTTTGACAAGCAATGTCCCAAGCCCGCCCAGAAATGCAAACAAAGGACCATAGAATCGCAGGTGCGGATAACCGGAATAGAACATGAATGTATAGAAAGGTGAATAGCCTTTTTCAAGTGACTGATACATGATTTCCTGGCGCACAAGATGGGACCAGACATCGGGTGATGTTGGCTGGCCCGGTGCTAAGAATGCATAGCCTGATACAAGCGCGCCAAGAACCAATCCGATTATAGGCACCAGCCAGAAGAAACTATGTTTGGGTAAATTCTGTTCCAGCACTGACTAACTTAATCAGATAGGTGATAACAGTCAAGCCATGGTTATTAGAGGTGCCCAAATGTTACAATAAAGTAAAATTTCCAAATGGCCAAAATTTTCTCTAACTCCTTAATTCATTATTGGTTACTAGATATTCGGTATTTACCCCCCCCAGCCCCCTCCCTTGGTTCTGTTCTGGTTTCGATTCCAGATTGTATCCTGGATTCTGCCCCGGATATTATCCCTGAAATGAATCCTGGTATGCATTGAGATTCTTTTCCTGGTTCAATTCTGGATTTCTATCGAGAATCGCTCTGGAATACTAATCCCGGAATGCTCGGAGACTTTCATCAAGAGATGCCTCCAGAAATCGCTCCTGGTTCAATTGCTGGATGTAAAGGCGCAACTGACCCGGATTGTATTCCTGAATCCATTCCAGAACCCTTTCCAGATTTTATTCCAGCATCCATTCCTGTAACAATCCCAGACACCATATCCGATGCTGGTTTGGTTTTTGACCCCAGAACCAGAGGTAAAATGGGGCGATGGAGATACTATCAAAAGTTGTGGAAAAAGGGAAAGCGGTGCCTATCCTTATGGTTATTAAAGGAGTTGACACCGCCATGAAAGAATATGGCAAACAGCAACAGCAGGCAAGAAAAGAAGCGGGCAAGCGCAAGCAGCAGAGAATGCGTAAGGTACGGAAATGGGCGACGAGGTGGCATTGAAAGGCGCACAGAGCCGTATCCAGGATGTGCTCGAGGAAGAGCGCGAGTCCTTACTACGCCGCTCCAGTCGCACTACGCCCTGGTGTTGTTTTCCGCTCACGAGAACACTTGACAAGAACACTTTATGACCTAACCCCTGACCTATGTTGTATCTTTTCCCAGAGAACAGCTTATAAGTCATTGCTTATGAGTCTGATACCCGAAAAAAACTGTTCTTTTGCCCTCGAAAAAAGGTCAGGGGTGGGGTAGACCCCGGGGCCGCCCAGGGGGCACCCCCCTTTGCCACCTTAAATCTTACCAACCCTGCCTAATACTGTCAAGTTTTAATGTGGGCGTGCATCCGGCTCGGAGACGG
>JGI24025J20009_10000974_pt1 | contig 22013 bp, 24 predicted proteins | sample Cruoilmetagenom3_FD_20009 | JGI IMG/M metagenome (IMG submission 20009) | reverse complement strand
GTTTACACTGCCGGCAGTTCCGACGACGCAAAAGGGTTCGAAACCGGCGGCGCGGTCTCTGGCAATCGCGGCCTCAAGGGCTTCGGTGTCCATCTCGAAGGCGGCGTTGACGGGCACAAGTCGCAAGGCGTCACTGCCCAAACCGAGCATGTCGAACGCCCGTGAAACGCAGCTGTGGGCCTGTGCGGAGGTGTAGCCGACCAGCTTGGCCTCGCCTAAACCGGCTTTGCGGCTGTTTGGTCCGATACGATCGTCACGGGCTGTTTTTAGTGCGATTATGGTGGCGATGGAGGTGCCGGAAACGATCAGGCCGCTGGAGCCTGTGGGGAAATCGAACATCTGCCGGACCCATTCGACCACCTGTTTTTCGACGTATATCGCGCCGTGATCGCGGCCACCCAGATTGGCGTTCATCGCCGCTGCGGCGATTTCCGCGACCATGCCGCCCGGGGAACCGGAACCATGGACCCAGCCGAAAAACCGCGGATGGGTATTGCCAACGCCATAGGGCAACAGCGCCTGAACAGCCTGTTGCGCGCCCGTGATGCCTTCGCCTTTGGTGGGCAAATCCAGCGTCAGGGATTGCTTGAGGTCGTCGGGAAGTGGTGTCCAGACCGGACCGTCACTGGCCGATTGCATCTTGTCGAGCGACGCTTCGAGCATTTTATGCGCGGCGGCCCGAAAGGCGTCCCAATCGTCTGGATCGAGTGTTGAAATCGACATCGGCCCCCTCCTAATGCCGCCAGAAGGCAGCTGTGAACAGGACATAGACTGCCATTAGTTCCAGACGACCGATCAGCATCGCGGCACTTAAAACCCATTTCGCAGAATCTGGCAGAGGTGCGAAATTCCCTGATGGGCCGATGACCTCGCCCAACCCCGGACCGACGTTAGCCAGCGCAGTCGCCGCGCCAGAAATCGCGGTGACGGGATCGAGGCCGAGCAAGCCGAGGATGATAGTCAGCGTCGCTAGTGTCAGCATAAAAGCCACAAAGAACGCCATGACCGAGCTAAGGATGTCCTCGCCGACCCGCCGACCCTGATACCGCGGTGTGAAGATGCCGTTCGGACTATGGATTTTCTGGATCTGGCTACGGATGGCGGCGGCGAGCAACTGGAACCGGAAGATTTTGATCGAGCAGCAGGTCGAGCCCGCGCAGCCACCGACCAACCCCATCAGGAAGAACAGCATCACCGGAAAGGCGCCCCAGAGTCCATAATCGGTGCTGGCATATCCTGTGCCGGTCAGGATCGAGGTGACGTTAAAAACGGATTGCCGGAATGCGCCTTCGGCCCCTGCACCCGCATCGAAGTGCCGGAAAAGGGCCATGCCGATGACCAGCAGAGTCCAAAAGCCGAAAAATGCCCAGACTTGCGAGTCGCGAAACAACGGCTGGGCACTGCCGTTCAGCATTTGCACGTAGCGGATGAATGGCAGGCTGGCGAGCATCATGAACACTGTTGCCACGTATTCGACACCACCGCCGAAACCGGCGAAGGAGGAATCGTAGTTCGAGAAGCCTCCGGTGGCGACAGTGGTCAGGGAGTGTACGACCGCGTCGAAAAACTGCATGCCGACGGCGGCGTAGGAAAAAACGCAGGCAACAGTCAGAAGCAGATAAACAACGGCGATAGAGCTGGCGATCTGACCTGCGCGGGGGAGAACCTTGCCGATGGTGTCAAACCCTTCGGAACGGAAGATCTGCATACCACCAACCTTGAGGGTTGGCAGGAAGGCCATCGCAACAACAATAATACCGACGCCGCCGAACCATTGCATCAGGCCACGCCAGAGCAGTGTGCCTTTTGGCAGGGTATCGAGGTTTGAAAACACAGTCGAACCGGTGGTGGTCAGACCCGACATCGCTTCGAAAAACGCATCGGTGTAGCTGGCATTCGGCTCGCCTAGCCAAAAAGGGAGCGCGCCGAATATCGGCAGCACCAGCCAGCTCGACGTGGTTAACAGAAAGGTTTGTTGCAGGGATAGTGAGTCGAGCCGCGCGTTGGCAGTGGACAGTGTCAGCAAACCGCCGGCGACGACTGTAATCGTCGCACATAGTGCAAATGTGCCGGCACTTTCGGCTCCGGACAGGAAATCGACGGCAAAGGGCACGAGCATTGTCAGGCCAAGCGCCGCGACCAGCAGGCCGATGATATATCCAACGGGTCTAAAATCAATCATAGCCAAGGCTTGGCCTTTGACCGCTAAACTGTCAAGCAGAAGCCTTAAATCCGTGCTGATGTTCTGTGATTTAAAGTAAACCGGCAAGTCTGGCCTGCCGATCTATTGTTGGATTCAGCTACCGCGATTTACCGGATTGCCGATCGTGTTCAGGAATTCTTTGCGCAAGGAACGATCCTCGCGGAATTCGCCTAGCATCGTCGATGTCACCATCGAGACGCCCGGTTTATGGACACCGCGGGTCGACATGCAGTGATGCTCGCCTTCCAGTACAACGGCGACGCCGCGGGGTTCGAGCACGTCAAACAGCGATTGCGCGATCTGTGCCGTCATCTTTTCCTGCACCTGAAGGCGTTTTGCATAAGCATCGACAACGCGGGCGAGCTTGGAAATACCTACCACGCGGTCCGTTGGAATATAGCCGATATGGGCCACACCGATGATCGGTGCCATGTGATGCTCGCAATAAGATTCGTAGCGGATGTCGCGCAAAACGACCATTTCGTCATAACCTTCAACCTCACCAAAGGTGCGTTGAAGCATGTCGACAGGGTCTTCGGAATAGCCACGGAACCACTCGCCATAGGCTTTGGTCACGCGCTTCGGGGTATCCAGCAGACCTTCACGGTTTGGATCTTCGCCCGCCCAACGCAACAAGGTGCGCACGGCTTCTTCGGCTTCCTCGCGGGACGGCCGTTCGATGATCAACTCGTCATCATTCGCTAGTATTTCCGGGTCATAAACATTCACGTCGCAACTCTCCTATCAAAGCAAACTTGGGGCGACATAAAGCCAATTTCAAGTTAACCATCTGACAAACCCCGTTATTAACACATTATTTACTTTTTCACCAAAGTGTTAACAAAGTGTTACCATAAGGTTAATGAAATTATTATATTCGCCCTAAGGTAGAGTTAATTTATTTGTTCCAGCGCCTGCGAAATATCCGCGATCANGTCGTCCTTGTCTTCCAATCCGACAGAAATCCGCACCAAACCGTCCGTAATGCCCAGATCCGCACGCATTTCCGGCGATAGCCGCTGATGCGTAGTGGTTGCCGGATGCGTGACCAGACTTTTGGCGTCGCCCAGATTGTTGGACAGCAAGATGATTTCGAGTGCGTTCAGGAATTTGAACGTCGCGTCCTGCCCACCCTTGATATCGAGGGCAATCACCGTTCCGCCTGCGCTCATTTGCCGTGCGGCAAGTGCATGCTGCGGATGGCTTTCGAGGCCCGGGAAGATGGTGTTGTTCACCGCCGGATGCCCTTCGAGCGCCGTTGCGATGGCCAGAGCCGAATCCGCCTGGGCGCGGCATCTGAGGTCCAATGTTTCCAAACCCTTCAGCATGACCCACGCGTTAAACGGGCTGATCGCGCCGCCGGTGTGTTTCAGGTAGGTCTCGAAATCACCGCGAATGAATTCTTCGTCGCCAATGACGACTCCGCCAAGGCAACGCCCCTGCCCGTCGATGTGTTTGGTGGCGGAATACACGACCACGTCGGCGCCGAGTTCCAGCGTGCGCTGGAAGATCGGCGTGGCAAATACATTGTCCACCACCAGCTTCGCACCGGATGCGTGTGTGATTTCGGCGATGCCCGAAATGTCGGCAACTTCCAGTGTCGGATTGGAGATCGCCTCGACAAAGGCGATTTTGGTTTCGGGACGCATGGCAGCGCGCCATTGTTCGAGGTCCGTACCCTCGACGAAGGTAACCTCGACGCCGAAGCTCGGCAGGAGGTTTTCGAGGATGTAGAGACAGGAACCGAACAATGCTTTGGCGGAAACCACGTGGTCGCCAGCCTTAAGCGTGCTGAAAAGCGCGCCGTTGACGGCGGCCATGCCGGTAGCGGTGGCAAAGGCCGCCTCACCGCCTTCAAGCGCTGCAATGCGGTCTTCGAACATGGATACCGTCGGGTTGGCGTAACGCGAGTAGATGTACTCGTCATCGCCGCGATCAATAAAGCGTGCTTCGGCAGCCTCGGCGCTCGGGTAGACGTAGCCTTGCGTCATGAAGATCGCTTCCGAGACCTCGCCATACTGGCTGCGTCGCGTACCTTCATGCACAAGCTTAGTGCGTGTTTTCCATGTGTCTGTCATATCAATATCCGGAAGTTCCGGCCCTTCTGTTATACCCTGATCGGGGCTTTATGGGCCTCGACCTCTTTAGCGGAATATTTAGAGTGGCCCGCAATCCAGTCTTACAAAGCGCCACATCGACGCTTGATAATGCCAATGACCGCTAGCGTCAACGGCGCTGTTGTCACGAACAGGCAAGTGTGAAGGGTGACAATGACACTTCTTGAATTGCTGCACAGGAAGGCCCCTTGTCGGGACATGCCGTCGGAGCTGGTCAGGCCTAGCGCACGAAGTTCCGTACGGTCACGAATACGCGACGAGGCTTGATCTCTCGCGAAAAACCTCCATTCTCAAACTTCGAACAAAGCTGGAGCTTCAGAAATGACCAAACCAATCGAACTATATTACTGGCCAACCCCGAATGGTTGGAAGATCACAATTGCGCTCGAAGAAATGGGGCTGCCGTATAACGTCAATCTCGTGGATATCGGCAAGGGCGAGCAGTTTGAGCCGGAGTTCCTGAAGATCGCACCCAACAACCGGATGCCCGCGATAATTGACGCGGATGGACCGGATGGAGAGCCGATCGCGATTTTCGAAAGCGGGGCTATTTTGCAGTACTTAGCGCGCAAAACCGGCAAGTTCGGCGGCACGTCGGAACGCAACCGGATCGAAGTTGACCAGTGGCTAATGTGGCAAATCGGTGGTTTGGGACCAATGGCCGGTCAGGCACACCACTTCTTGAAATACGCGCCTATGATGAATCCGCCACAGGATCTGCCCTATGCGAAAGACCGTTACCGCAACGAAACCGGCCGTCTTTATGGCGTACTGAACCGCCGTCTTGAGGGGCGGGATTACGTTGCAGGCGAATACTCGATTGCCGATATGGCGATTTGGCCGTGGGCGTGTTTGTGGGAAGGTCAACAGCAGGACATTAAGGAGTTCCCGCATATGGAAGCGTGGCTGGATCGTATGTACGCCCGCCCAGCAGTAAAAGCCGGACGTGCGGTTGCCAAGGATAACCGCATGGAAGCAGGCCAAAGCAAAGAAGCCCAGAAAATTCTGTTCGGTCAGAAAGCGGATTCCTGAACTAGCGGGCGAGAATGGCCTCGGTCTGTGCCACCAGCTGCGATATCACATCCGCAGTCGAAGTTGCTCGGATCAGGCCCACCGCCTGACCTGACCAGAGCGCGATGGCGTCCCCGCTGTCCGCCTTGGCCGAGGCTTTGCGTAATGGGCCGGTAAGCGTATTCATCACCGGAAAATCCGGCCAGTCGTCAACTTTGTCCATCTCGCTGGCGTATTTGTTCACGAGGGTGCGGGCATGGCGGCCTGAAAACGCTTTGCTCATCATTGTGTCGTCACCACTGGCCGCCAATAAACTGCGTTTGTGGGTGTCGCTAGCCGACGATTCCGGTGACGCAAGAAAAGCTGTTCCAATTTGCACACCGGCTGCGCCAAGCATTAAGGCCGCCGCGATTCCGCGNCCNTCTGCTATTCCACCNGCTGCGATCACCGGAACGCTTACCGCATCAACGATCCGCGGAACCAGCGCCATTGTTCCGGCGACCTCGGCCGCACCGCGCGGTAAGAACCAACCGGAATGTCCGCCTGCCTCATAGCCTTGCGCGATAATGGCGTCCGCCCCGTTTTCCTCTAGAAACCGNGCTTCCGACACCGAGGTTGCCGANGACAGGATCACGATCCCCTCGGCTTTCAGCGTTTTGATCATCGCACTATGAGGCAAGCCGAAGTGAAAGCTGACCGCTTTTGGCGCTAATCTTGCGACGGCATCGCACATCTCGGCATCGAATGGGTAATGCGTTTCAACAGCAGCGGGAATGTCGCCCGCATTCAGCTGATCGTACCAATGCGCCAGCCTGTTTTGGGCGGCAACGGCGCGTTCAGGATTGGTCCGTGGGGCTGTATGCACGAAGAAGTTCAGATTGACCGCCCGGTTCGTACCGCTTCGAACACGGCGCATATCGGCTTGAACCGCCCCTGACGTCTGCATCGCACAACCTAACGAGCCCATCGCGCCAGCATTTGCCGCCGCAATGGCCATTTCAGGGGTCGAGGCACCTGCCATAGGTGCTTGAATAATCGGGTGGTCTATTTCCAGAAGGTCGCAAAGTCGCCGGTCTTTCCACATGTTCCACCCTCCTCAGTTCAAAGCTGCGGAACGCTAGCGCAATTACGCCAGCGCGCCAACAGATTTGCGTCAGAGTTCGGCAGCCTGCGTTAGAACCATCTGCACGGCCTGCGCGGCTTCGGCACCTTTTTTCACGAAATGCGCNGTGTAGAATTCAACGTGTTCGGCGTTGGCGTGAAAATGATGTGGCGTTAAGGAAACCGAGAACATCGGNACGTCTGTCTCCAGTTGCNCTGACATCAAGCCATCCACAACCGCGCTGGCCACAAAGTCGTGACGGTATATACCGCCGTCCACTACCAGCGCCGCCGCAACCACCGCGTCGTAACCTTTATTAGCCAAACGCTTGGCCAATAGCGGCATTTCAAACGCGCCCGGAACGGTGAAAACCGAAACGTCATATCCCGCTTTGTCTGCCGCCAGTTGATCTGTGAAACCCTTGTATGCCTGATCTACGATATCGGCATGCCAACCCGCCTTGATGAAGGCGATTTTCGGGGTGAGTGTCATGTTTAACTCCTTATATTAGACACCAACCCAGAGCATCGAAAAAGGAGCACAGGCTGACGCCTGAACCCGATCCTCTCCCATCCGGACTTTAACCGTCGGCTCCGGAATTTCACCGGTATCTGCTGACCCTCAAACCGAGGCGCTCGCGGGCTATAACCGCCGGTGGGGAATTTCACCCCGCCCTGAGAATTACACCGGATGATTCCGGTGCAGGGTAATTTGGGGGAACATTCCGCCTGTGACAAGTGAAAATTAGAGGTGTCTTATATACGAGACGTTATTTGCCATGTGAGTGCAGCATCCGCACTTCGGCGATATAGTTTCGCGCCAGACGCCAAAAAGGCACTGGCTTTAGACCGCGATTGCGGATGACAGCGCCGATTTCGAAGGCNGTGCGATACTGCTTGAAAAGCGCCTTATACGCGCCAAACAANGTCATATCGGCGTCGTAAATATGGATNGCCTCGGCGCCTGCACCGTTCAGTTCGATGATGGTAAAGTCTTCGCCGCGCTTAAATGCGTCGAGATCACGGTATCGCACGTCGAAGCGGCCAAACCAGAAGCCGTCTATCTCTTTCGATATCTCTTCGAATTTCTCCGTCATCGCCGCAGTTACATGGATGCCGCCATCGCGAAATATCGCGCCGCGTCGGTGGTTGCCGGTGAAAACCAGCGATACTTCTTTACCTTTTGCCGGCACCTCGTCGAGACGACCCTCAAAGCGCGGAAAGTAGAAATGGGTTAGTCTTCCCGCCCTTGGATCGGCTTGAATCAATTCGCGCAAGCTTGACTGCCCGTCGCCGATCACGGATGGGAAAAATTTTAACGTAAGCGACGTTATACGACCGTGCTCTTCTTCGGGGTAACGCACGAAAAACACGCCAGCCTCGCCGACAAAAGGTGAAAACGACTGCAGCATCATACGCGTATCGTCAGGATAATTTGCGATATAGGCTTCCAGACCTGCGAAGTCGTCCAGTTTTTCGATGCCGACACCGTTCCGCCCGACATCCGGTTTAGCGACAACCGGGAATTCCACATCGGCCTCAGCCATCGCCGCCGCTGCATTTTTCGCATTTGTGGCCGCATCAAGCGACTTATCACGATAAAACGTCGTAAAATGCGCTGTTGCATTGCGCCCTTCGGTCCCCAGCTTTCGCAAAATCTCCGATTTCGGCTGTGCAAGAAGGCCACCGTCCTGAAAAGCGGTGTTGGCGAGGGTCGGCAGGCTCGCGGACCGATATTTCAGCGAGAGCATTAAGCACCAGATCACAACCGGCGTGTAGAATAGAAATTCGGGCAGTCGCTCGAACGACGAAATTATGCGCGGTTCCCTGTCGGGGCGTGCCGAAGCTGCGCTCCACATTTCTTCACTGCCAAGACTCATCCGGTCACCCGTATTCCGTGCACGCTGCGATTGTTACAGGTTTAAGTCCGTCGAAATTTAAAAACCACCGTTATTTTATTTCGGGCGGGAAACAGCCGTTTGGTAACGCGACCCGTCCATTGTTACGCTAATTTCGAATAAACACCTCAACGCGCATCATCTGGCCAATCCAGACATTGTTTTCACGGTCGCACCATCCAAAAAACTTTATGGAAAACACATAAAAACACATATTCGTGCTTCGCCCCTTTCCTCGGTCCCTCACTCTGATATACCAAGGAGCAAACCTACATTCGGAGCACTCCCATGTCTCAAACCTTGACCATTACGCGGCCTGACGACTGGCATTTGCATCTTCGGGATGGCGAGATGCTGAAAGGGGTTCTGCCGGAAACGACGCGGGATTTCGGGCGGGCGATTATCATGCCTAACCTCGTGCCGCCAGTTGTGACCGCGAATGATGCCGTGGCCTATCGGGACCGTATCTTGGCGGCTATGCCCGAAGGGGCGGAATTTACGCCGCTGATGACACTTTACCTGACCGAAAGCACGGATGCGGCGGATGTGGCAGCGGCGCATGCCTCGGGGCTGGTGACAGCGGTAAAGCTTTATCCGGCCGGCGCGACAACGAATTCCGCCTCGGGAGTGACGAATTTCGACAAGGTACAAGGTGTGCTGGAAAAGATGGCAGAGATCGGGATGCCGCTTTGCGTGCACGGCGAGGTTACCGACCCTTCCGTAGATATCTTTGACCGCGAGGCAGTGTTCATCGACCGCGTGCTCGATCCGTTGCGCCGTCGTGTGCCGGGATTACGGGTGGTGATGGAGCATATTACGACCGCTGACGGGGTTGCCTATGTGATGGCGAACGACGCTGACCTTGGCGCGACGATCACGACGCATCATCTGATTATCAACCGCAACCATATTCTGGTGGGCGGGATCAAGCCACATTATTACTGCCTGCCAATCGCCAAGCGCGAAGAACACCGGCATGCGCTGGTGGATGCCGCGACCTCGGGCGACGCGCGGTTCTTCCTTGGCACCGACAGTGCGCCGCACACGGATCCAAACAAGGAAAGCGCCTGCGGCTGTGCCGGTGTGTTTTCCGCAACCAACACCATGTCCTGCCTCGCCCATGTATTCGAGCAGGCCAACGCGTTGGACAAGCTAGAGGGCTTTGCCTCGCTCAACGGACCTGCGTTTTACGGCTTGGCACCCAATGCCGGCCAGACAACTCTGACGAAGCACGCCGACCCTGTCGCTTTCCCTGCAAAAATCGTGACCGGTGATGGGGATGTGACCCTGTTTGATCCGGGCTTCCCGCTATATTGGACCACCTGAGGTAAATCATGTTTTCAAATGCTTTCCCCCCTCGCGAAGAAATGGCCCGCCTGACCGCCCGCATGTTGCTGGAAATCGAGGCCGTGAATTTCGAGGTCGAGAACCCTTACAAGCTGGCCTCCGGTCTGGTGTCGCCCAGTTACATTGATTGCCGCGAGCTGATCTCTTACCCGCGAATTCGTTCGGCGTTGATGGATTTCTTGACGGCGACCGTCTACCGCGATGCAGGTTTCGAGGCGTTCGACAGCGTTGCAGGCGGTGAAACCGGCGGTATTCCCTACGGTGCGTGGATGGCGGAGCGTATGGGGCTGCCNATGCAGTATGTGCGCAAGCAGCCGAAAGGCTATGGCAAGAATTCGCAGGTCGAAGGCGTCCTGCACGAAGGACAGCGCGTTCTGTTAGCCGAGGATATGACCACCGACGGTGGTTCCAAAATCAAGTTCGTTGAAGCGATCCGCGCGGCTGGCGGGGTCTGCAACCACACAGCACTGATTTTCTTCTATGACATCTTTCCGAACACACGGGAAAACCTCGCCGAGCACGGCATAACCCTGCATTATCTGGCCACATGGCACGACGTGCTGGAAGAGGCCAAGCGCGGTGACTACTTCGACGCAAAAACGCTGGACGAAGTAGAGAAGTTCTTCGCCGACCCGCTGGACTGGTCGCTATCGCATGGCGGGATTGGTGAGGTTAGCCGCTAGAAACGCTATACGAAATAGTTATAACCCAACCGAGCACATCAAGGGGAATACCGCGTTGCGAGATCGGCAAAACTTCACAAAGATTGGAAAATATACTTATGGGTTCAAGGAAGTCGACGTAAAGCGTTTCGGCTCCGAAGACCTTCTAACCATTGGAAGCTTTTGCTCTATTGCTGATGGTGTCACAATTTACCTGGGTGGAAATCATCGACCGGACTGGATAACGACCTTTCCATTTGGGCATATTTTTCAAAATCGTCTCGGCGGGCGGGAGATTTTGGGGCATCCCGCAAGCAACGGCGCTGTTGAAATTGGAAACGACGTTTGGCTTGGATCGGGTGTCACTATCATGTCAGGGGTTACGATCGGAGATGGCGCCGTCGTTGCCGCGAACTCACACGTTGTTTCAAACGTACAGCCTTATGCAATTGTTGGCGGAAACCCAGCTAAACATATTAAGTTCAGATTTGAAGAGTCCATACGAGATCTGCTTCTTGAGCTTCGGTGGTGGGAATTGGAAGACGATCAAATCAAAGCAATTGCCGCACAGTTATGTTCTGCGCCGACAGAAAGTTTGTTGATAAAACTACTCTCCGAAGTTCGAGATTAGGTTTTGCATCTGAGTGCCACGGTACTAGCGGGTTTGAGCCTCCAACCTTTCACGCAAAAAAAAGGATTTAGGTAGCCTTGAAAAAACGGGAGTGCGTAATGCTACTGAGCCGTTGCCCTCAATAACCGTTTTCGGCTGGCGGGGATGCCTTTGATTTCGAGGCCGGTAAAGACATGCAGCGTGTTTAGGTCGTTGTCGACCACCGCATGATCCGAGACCCATCCGCCCATGACCAAATAGGTGCGTAGAAGCGGGGGCATCCGGCGTTGTGCCAGTTTCAGGTTTGGTTTTTTCAACTTCAACTTGCTGGCAAACCGGAAAACCCTCGGGGCTTTAATCTTTGGCAAACGACGCTTCGGTGCGAGGTGCTTTTCCTTCAACAATGCGAACGCGTCTGTGTATTCCTCGGAATCGGTGCCTGAGAAGCTGGAGCAACCGAACAGCAGCTCGACATCGTTTTCATCGACATAACTGGTCATCGCACCCCATGCGACCCGCAGGATGTCGGGGTCTTTATAGGCAGGGTCGATACAGAACCGACCCATTTCGACGATCATGCCTTCGATGTCGTACAGGCTGGAAAGTTCGTAAAATTGCGCGGAATAGGATTTGTCAATCTCGCGGCCGTTGGCTAGCGGCATCAGCCGGAAGGTGCATATCAAACGGTCGGTTTTGGTTTCCTCGACAAGGATGTGCTTGCAGATCGCGTCGAATTCGTCAGCATCCAAACCTTCGCCTTCGTCGCGGAATGTCCGGTAGCGCAAAGCTTGTGCTGCTTGAATGTCCGTATCGCTTTTAGCAAAACGTGCGGTGTATTTTCCGGTCATGCTTGGCACTCCTATTCATCCCGTGCCTTGTAACACAAGAATCCCGGCGCATATAAATATTTCTTATATACTAGGTTAAATTTACGCAATCTGCCGGGGGAATAAAAGAGATGTCGGACAAAATTCAGAAAACAGAGGCAGAATGGCGCGAACTCCTGTCCCCGCTTGCCTATAAAGTCACCAGAAAAGGCGGGACCGAGCGGGCATTTACCCATGATGATTTCCCCAAAACCGCAGGCATGTTCAAATGCACCTGCTGCGGAGCGGATTTGTTTGATGCGGAAACGAAGTTCGATTCGGGTACCGGCTGGCCCAGTTTTTTCCGCCCGTTAAGCGGCGATGTCATTGAGGAACGCGCCGACAATAAATTGTTTATGCGCCGCACAGAGGTAGTTTGCGCCAACTGCGACGCGCACCTAGGGCATGTGTTTCCAGACGGTCCAGAGCCGACAGGTTTGCGATACTGTTTGAACGGTGTTGCGCTGAAATTCTCAGCCGGGGACTAGATAAACGACTCGGCGCTGAAGTTGCCGACGTTGCCAAGCATCTGCTGGAAGAATGACAGTTTCCGGCCACCAGTCACGGTTTCGCGAGTATTTAGGTTGATAAGGATGCCGTCTTCGAGGCCGTAAGTATCAACCTGCGCGACGCGCCCCGCCCCGTTGAAAGTTACAGCCAGAATCTGGCGATCTGTCACTTTGGGTGCGAAAAAGGCGAACTTACGGACGGTGTAGGAAACGTAATACCAGGCGCTATCGCCCTCGACACCCTTGGTGGTTGGTTCGCCCAGCAACTGCAGGACCGAATCTTTGGTGCCAGTGCCAGCCGCGATATCCGCAACATCGGCAGAGACAGGCAGATACCCGTGAGTGTTGATGATCGGGGAGCATCCCGAGGTTAGAATCGCCCCGCCAAGCATGGTCACCAACAACGCTTTGTGTATCTTATTGCCTGACATAATTACCCTCGTTCAAAACCGAATGCCCTTGATTGCACCATCAACGCATGATCTAAACCACGAATCTTGACGCATACAGCGCTACAATCCCCTTTTCGGCACGATATGACAATGGCAGAAACGATCAAAAATCAGAACGACACCCCAGAGTTTTCGCGGATCATCAAGGTCTCGAAGCTGGCGAATACCGCGAGCCTTCCTTTCAGCGAGCATCCGTCTGAAGAGGAAGCCAAAGATATGGCGAAACTTTTCGACGTGATTTCGGTGAAGAAGATGCGCTTTGAAGGCGAAATCTCGCCTTTCGGAGCGGATGGCTGGTTGCTGGAAGGCAAGCTCGGCGCGACGGTTACACAGAACTGTATCATCACGCTAGCAACTGTGCGCACACGCATCGATATAGATGTGCGTCGCAATTTTGTGCCGATGGCAGAGCATGACGGCAGCGAAATCATCCACGATATCTCGGACGATGATGAAACCGAGCCGTTGGGCAAGGAAATCGACCTCGGTCTAATAGCAATGGAGGCGCTGGCGCTGGTGATTCCCGAATACCCGCGGGTTGAGGGCGCCGAACTGGGCGAAGCCGATTTCACCCCCCCTGGCACTGAGCCAATCACTGAAGAGAAGGCAAAACCCTTTGCCGGTCTTGCCGCGCTGAAGGAAAAGTTGTCGAATACCGACGATTAAACGCAAAAAGCCCTTGCGGTTTTCGCAATTTACAGTATTTATCCGGCTTCGTTTCCTGTTCAGGTTAGCGGCCTTCTGTACATCTTCAGTGCAGAACAAGTTGATGCTGAATTACGGGGCTCTGCCCCAAACATGAATTAGAGGTCCGTTATGGCTGTTCCTAAGAGTAAGATCACACGTATGAAACGTGGCATGCGTCGTTCGCACGATGCGCTGACAGCGTTCAATCCGAACGAATGTTCCAACTGTGGCGAACTGAAGCGCCCACATCACGTTTGCGGTGCTTGCGGGCACTATGCAGAGCGTGAAGTCGTTGCTATGGTCGAAGATACAGATTTCGACGAAGACGCGGCGTAAGCTAAGAACGAGGTTAGTCCGGTATGACCACAGAATTACACCGGACTGTTTCTACCCACCCTGAATCCGTCGTGATTTCGATCGACGCTATGGGAGGCGACAGCGGCGTTGGTGCTATCGTTGATGGCATCGGGTTGTCCGCTGACAAAAATCCAGACATTCGATTTATCGTCCACGGCGATTCGGCCAAGATCAACGCGCTTTTGAATAAGAAGCCCGAACTGGCCCGACGTGTGGACGTTCGTCATGCAGACAAAGTCATCTCGATGGATGAAAAGCCGGCGCGCGCCCTAAGGGGGGGCAAAGGTTCTAGCATGTGGAATGCGCTGGAAAGCGTCGAAAAGGGCGAAGCGACAGTTGCTGTTTCCTGCGGGAACACCGGCGCGCTTATGGCAATCGCCATGTTGCGGTTGCGCAAATTGCCAGGTGTTAACCGCCCTGCTATCGCGGTGCTATGGCCCTCGCGTAATCCTTCCGGTCACAATGTGATGCTGGACATGGGCGCAGACATCAAAGCTGACGCCGAGGACTTACTGCAATACGCCATCATGGGTTCCAGCTATGCCCGCAACGGTTTTGGACTGGATCGCCCGCGTGTTGGCCTTTTGAACATCGGCACCGAAGAACATAAGGGCCGTCCGGAATTGCAGGACGCGGCCAAGCTATGTGATGCGGCGCAGCAAGATGGCGACTTTGAATACATCGGGTTTGTCGAGGGTAGCGACCTGCCCTCCGATAAGGTGGACATCATCGTGACCGACGGTTTCACCGGCAACGTCGCGCTAAAAGCCAGCGAGGGCACAGCCAAGCTGGTTGGCGAGTTCCTGAAGGATGCATTCACGCATACGCCTTTGGCGAAACTGGCAGCGATTTTCGCGATGACTTCGTTGAAGCGATTGGCAAACCGGATTGATCCACGGCGCGTTAACGGCGGGGTATTCCTTGGCCTGAACGGCACGGTCATCAAATCCCACGGCAGCGCTGACGCGATCGGCGTTTCGGCGGCTATCAAACTGGCGTTTACGCTGGCGGAGAACGGTTTCTCGGAAAAACTGGCGGCGCGGGTTGCATCCGGTGCCCCGGCCAGCAAGAATACAACAGCATCAAAACAAGACGAGGCGTAAACCATGAGCGTGATCCGCGCGGTAGCAAAAGGCTGCGGCCATTACCTTCCTGAAAGGGTTGTGGAGAACGAAGAGTTTACCAAAACACTCGACACGTCGGACGAATGGATTCGCGCGCGCACCGGTATCGAACGCCGGCATTTTGCGGCGGACGATCAGATGACCTCGGATCTGGCGTTTGAAGCGGCCAAAATGGCGTTGGCGAATGCTGGCATAACAGGCGCAGACCTTGATGCCATCATTCTGGCGACAGCGACACCAGACCAAACCTTCCCTGCCACTGCCACAAAATTGCAGCACGCGGTTGGAATGGTCGGAGGATTCGCGTTTGACCTTCATGCTGTATGTGCAGGATTTATTTATGCCTTGGCCAACGCAACGGCGTTAATCGAATCCGGCCATGCCAAAACCGTGATGGTTGTCGGGGCCGAAACCTTCTCCCGCATACTGGACTTTACGGACCGCGGCACCTGTGTGCTGTTCGGCGACGGTGCGGGCGCGATAATTTTGCAGGCCGAAGAAGGCGACGGCACTGGCGGAGACCGTGGCGTGCTTTCAACGGACCTCAATTCTGACGGGCGTTACAACGATCTGCTCTATGTTGATGGCGGAGTGTCGTCGACGCAATCAACAGGTGTCGTGAAGATGCAGGGGCAGGAAGTTTTCAAGCATGCTGTGTCCAAACTGGCATCAAGTGGCGAAAAAGCTTTGGAGCTTGCGGGCCTTGCCGACAGTGACATCGACTGGATTGTGCCGCATCAGGCAAACTTGCGAATTATCAAACGTACCGCACAGAAAATGGGTGTGCCGATGGAGCATGTGGTGGTCACAGTGCAGGATCATGGCAACACATCTGCGGCCTCGATTCCACTGGCGCTGTCCGTTGCTGTTGAACGCGGGCAGGTCAAACAGGGCGACTTATTGCTGCTGGAAGCGATCGGCGGGGGCCTCGCTTGGGGGGCGGCAGCGATACGCTGGTAACCAAATTGCCCCACCGCTTCTAAGTCATTGTTATTGACTCTGAATCCAGAATCCCAATATCCTAGTGAAAACTTCAGGATGGGAAATCAAATGAGCGAAACTACTCTGACGCGTATGGATTTAAGCGAAGCCGTATTTCGTGAAGTTGGATTGTCGAGAAACGAGTCTGCTGATCTTGTAGAATCTGTTCTCGATCATGTCTCGGATGCTTTGGTGGCTGGCGAAAGTGTAAAAATTTCGTCGTTTGGCACCTTCTCGATCCGCTCCAAGAACGAACGTATCGGCCGCAATCCGAAAACCGGCGAAGAGGTGCCAATCGCGCCACGTCGCGTTCTGACGTTCCGCCCCTCGCATCTGATGAAAGAGCGTGTAGACAGCGGCAACAAAAGCTAGGCCAACCCTATGCAAAAGTCCCCTTCCGCGTTTCGCACCATCAGTGAGGTAGGTGACGTCTTGGGGGTTCCCGCACATGTGTTGCGGTTCTGGGAAAGCAAGTTCACACAGATCAAGCCGGTCAAGCGTGGTGGCGGGCGGCGGTATTACCGCCCGGAAGATGTCGCACTGATACGCGGCATCCAACATCTGTTGCACGAACAAGGCATGACCATCAAAGGTGCGCAGAAGGTTCTGCGCGAACGTGGCGTCAAAGCGATCATCGCAATGGGCAAGAATTTGCTTGAGGATTCGGTCCCCGCCACGCCGATTGAGCAGCCTGTGGAGACCGTTCCAGAAGTGCCGAAATCAGACCTCGCCGCAATTTACGCCCGCCTGCTCGATATGCGTAATTCCATCGAAACCCAGATTTCGGAGATCGGCTGAATGCCCCCGTTTTTCCCGCTTGCCACCAATGTTTTGATCGCTATAACAACCGTCAGTCGGGCTATAGCGCAGTCTGGTAGCGCGTCCGTCTGGGGGACGGAAGGTCGTGGGTTCGAATCCCGCTAGCCCGACCAATTTCAAAACGCTGGCGTTACCGTCGGCGTTTTTGTTTTTCAGGATAAAGAAATGAAAAAATCCCCTCAAGGTGTCCTACCAAGCCAAACCATCCGTGAAATGCTGGCCGACGGGCGCATCACAGTCAGCGAACCGATTCCGGAAGGCCAGATACAGCCAGCGAGTCTGGACCTGCGATTGGGGAACGTGGCTTACCGCGTTCGTGCGTCTTTCCTTCCAGGTAAGGACCGCAGCATCGTCGAGCGCCTCGAAGACTTCGAGATGCACCGGATAGATCTAACCAACGGTGCGGTGTTGGAAAAAGGGTGTGTATACGTGGTGCCGTTGATGGAGGGCCTCAACCTGCCCGAGAACACCAACGCGATTGCCAATGCTAAAAGCTCGACCGGTCGACTGGATTTGTTTACGCGGCTAATTACGGACGGCGGCACCGAGTTTGACAGGATCGAGTCGGGGTATGCCGGTCCTCTCTACGCAGAGATTTCACCACGGTCATTTTCGGTTCTGGCGCGCCCCGGTATGCGGCTGAACCAAATCCGCTTCCGTCAGGGACAAGTGGTTTTAAGCGATGATGAGCTGCGGGCGATGGACGCCGAACATGCGTTGGTCGATGTCGAAGCGCATATAGACAACGGGCTAGGCTTCTCCGTCGATCTAACACCACGCGAGGACGGTATCGTAGGGTATCGCGCCAAACCGCATACGCGGTTGATCGACCTCGATTTAATCGGGCACTACGAACAGTCGGATTTCTGGGAGCCGGTTTACGCGCAAGACAAAGGTATCATTCTGGACCCCGGCGCGTTTTACATTCTTGTCAGCCGCGAAGCTGTTCACGTCCCACCTGATTGCGCAGCTGAAATGGCCCCGTATTTGGCGATGGTTGGTGAATTCCGTGTGCACTATGCCGGGTTTTTCGACCCCGGCTTTGGCCACGAAGCGGCGGGTGGAAAAGGTTCGCGCGGAGTGCTTGAAGTGCGGTGCCACGAGGCGCCTTTCGCGCTGGAGCATGGCCAGATTGTCGGGCGATTGGTCTATGAACGTATGACTGAAGTTCCGGACATTCTTTATGGCAAAGACATGGGCTCGAATTACCAAGGCCAAGGGCTGAAGCTGTCCAAGCACTTCAAAGCCTAGGTTTTATTCGAACATATCGTCCTGATCGCGATCTTCATCGTCGTCCTCGACATCCGCTGCAACGCCCGGCGGTGGACGGTTATCGAGGATTCCGGCAGCGCGCAATTCCTTGATGCCCGGAAGGTCACGCGATGTTTCAAGACCGAAGTGGTCCAGAAACTCCTGCGTTACGATAAAGGTGACTGGACGCCCGGGAGACATACGCCGCCGTCCAAGTTTGATCCAGCCCAGCTCCAACAGCATATCGAGCGTGCCGCGAGAAACCGAAACACCGCGAATTTCTTCGATTTCGGCGCGGGTTGTCGGCTGGTGATAAGCGATGATCGCCAAAGTTTCGACACCGGCACGCGAAAGCTTGCGCACCTCGACGGTCTCTTTTTCCATCAGGAAACTTAGATCCGGCGCGGTCCGGAAGGCCCAACCATCGCCGGATTTAACCAGACGCACGCCCCGGCCCTCGTAGCGCTTACGCAAGTACGCCAAGGCTTCGGGCACTTCGCAACCATGCGGCAAGCGGTCGGCCAGTTGCTTGCTGGTCATGGGCTCGGCGACGGCAAACAGGATCGCTTCGATCATGCGTTCCTGTTCGGCTAACGGGGGAGCCTCGAACAAAGACTCGATGCTTGATTCTGGCGAGTCTTGCTTCGTCATCTAGGCACCCGGTTTTTTACGCAACTGAATCGGCGCAAAGTTTTCGGTTTGCTTGATTTCAAGTCGGCCCTCTTTCACCAACTCAAGGCTGGCGGCAAAAGTCGAAGCCGTCGCCGAGCGCCGTTTCTTCGGATCAAGCCGCCATGCTTCTGGCAGATATTGCGAAAGATCGCCCCACTCGATGGCATGGCCGATCAAGCCTTTCATCCGCTCCAGCGCCTGCTCCATCGTGTAAACAGCTTGCCGTTTCAGATGAAGCGGCTCGAAATCCTCGCGGGTTTTGATGCGAGCATAGGCTTGCATCAGATCTAGAATGGTTGCCGAATATTTGACAGTGCGCTTACGCGTTACATCTTCAGTTTGACCACGGGCAAAGAAATCGCGGCCAAGTTGGTCGCGCGCCATTAGCTTGGCAGCCGAACGGCGCATAGCTTCCAAGCGCTCCAGCTGGAACGCCAAATGTGCGGCGAGCTCCTCACCAGAGGGACCTTCGTCGTTGGGGTCGGCGGGCAAAAGCAGGCGCGACTTAAGGAAGGCGAGCCACGCCGCCATCACCAGATAATCTGCGGCAAGTTCGATACGCAGGCGTTTTGCCTCGTTCACGAATCCCAGATACTGTTCGGCCAGCTCCAGAATGGAAACGCGCCGCAAGTCTACCTTCTGGGTGCGCGAAAGCGTTAACAAGAGATCAAGCGGCCCCTCAAAGCCATCGACGTCAACGACCAAGGCTTCGGCTGCAACGCGGGCCTCAATGTCCCCGAAGCTGTCCTGTTGGGCGTTTAGTCCTGTTATGTGATCGTCGGGCATATCAACCCTCCTGTCTGCTCGAATTGGCCACTAGGGCGTTCTTATTGGGTGCGATCATTGCACCGTCACCGAAATACAATCGACGCCACGGGCATCTAGCGCGGCACAAAGCGCGCGGGTTTGATCAAGGCCGTCAAAGCCAGCCGCGCGAAGCCGGTACAAAAGTCGGCCACCCGTTTCGATCGGTTCGATAAACCGTTGTTTGTCTGCGAGCAGATCGGCGTGGGTCGATTGGTATTTATCCCATGTCGCACCCGCATCATCCAAGCTGTTGAACGCGCCCAACTGGATAAGCGCCGCCCCGGGATCAAGAAGTGGGTTTCCGTATTTAGGCGTAGGGCGCGGCAATTCGGGCGTTTCCGAAGAGGTATCCCCCTCCTCCGGATTCAATTCCAGCAGCAAATCTTCGATCGCGTCGGAAATCGGATCGCCATTCAAAAAGTTTTCCGGACGGCGGACGGGTATGGTCATTCCATCCTCGGCGACCGACGGTTCCACCACCGGCTCTGGCGTGATCTCGGTTAGTATCGAGGCCGGATCAACGCGGATCGGGGCAACAGGCGTCGTTTCGACCGGCGCTTCATCCAGCACCGACATGCTCTCGTCTTCGCTCGTCAGAGATTGCGAGGACGGCGCGAGCGTTGTTGTAGTATCGACATCCGAGGGAGTGGTTTCGGCCAAAACCTCGTTAACCGCCAAGCCCTGATGGTCCGCCTGCGCGCCTTCCGGGTCGTCTGGAATGATGCGGGCGTTGCCCGACATGGCGCGAATTACAGGGACTTCTTGCGCGTCGCGTTGACCTAAAAGGAAGCTCCAGTAGATGATCCCGATGACCAAACTAACAGATGCAATAGCGCCCACCCAGCGAAAGACCAAAGCCACAACGCCACTAGCCCCAATCGGAGCCGACTCAGATGAGTTCGATTCGTAATGCGATTCCTGCATCGGGTTCTCAACCTTTCACGCACACTTTATCTTGTGTGCGCCACTACTCCAACCCCAAAATGTGCGAATTTACCGCATCTCTTTTGCTGGGGTTACACCGAGAATACCAAGGCCGGCAGCAATAGCAACGGCTACTGCGCGGATCAAAGCGATACGAGCGAGACTTTGCGCAGTGTTATCTGTCTGAATAAAACGCATTTCCGGTTCGATTTTCCCGAGGTGTTGAAGCGCATGGAATTCAGATGCCAGTTCGTACAAATAGAAGGCAATCCGGTGCGGCTCGTGGGTTTTTGCAGCAATTTCGAGCAGGCGTGGCCACTCGGCAAGTTTTTGCGCCAGCGCCAATTCCGCAGGGTGTTTCAGCAGCGATGTATCGGCATTCACAAGCGATGTATCATCACACACCATCCCCGCCTCTTCCGCTTTATTCAGGACCGAACAGACACGGGCGTGGGCGTATTGCACGTAGAAAACCGGGTTGTCTTTGGATTGCTCCAACGCCTTGGCAAAGTCGAAATCCAGAGGCGCGTCGTTTTTGCGCGTCAGCATCACGAAGCGTGTCACATCGGGGCCGACCTGATCGACCACATCGCGCAGTAGTACAAACGTACCCGCCCGTTTGGACATNTTGAACGGNTCGCCATTTTTGAANAGCTTAACGAGCTGGCAGAGCTTGATATCCANNGGCACTTCGCCGTCNGAAAGGGCGGAAACCGCTGCCTTCATCCGCTTAACGTAGCCGCCGTGATCGGCACCNAGAANATCGATCAGCTCATCAAATCCGCGCTGAACCTTGTCGTAGTGATAGGCAATGTCAGGCGCGAAATACGTCCAGTCACCGTCCGACTTTTTGACCGGCCGGTCGACGTCGTCGCCGTGTTCCGTCGACTTGAATAAAGTTTGCTCACGTGGCTCCCAACCTTCGGGCAGCTTGCCTTTCGGAGGTTCAAGAACGCCTTCGTAGATCAACCCCTTTGCGTCGAGGTTATCGAGCGCACTTTCGATTTTTCCGGTGCCATATAAGGATTTTTCGCTAAAGAATACGTCCATAGTAACGCCTAGAGCCTTCAGGTCCGAGCGGATCAGGTCCATCATCTGTTCGGTCGCAAATTCGCGCACGTCAGCCAGCCAAACACTTTCAGGCTGGTCAATCAACGTGTCGCCATATTTTTCCTTCATCGCTTCGCCGACCGGGATCAGGTAGTCGCCGGGATATAAGCCTTCGACGATTTGTGGCTCCAACCCCATTGCTTCGCGATACCGCTCATAGGCCGAACGCGCCAGCACATCCACCTGCGCGCCGCCGTCGTTGATGTAGTATTCGCGCGTCACATCATATCCGGCAAAATCCAGCAATCCTGCCAATGCGTCGCCAAAGACGGCACCACGGGTGTGGCCGACGTGCAAGGGGCCGGTTGGGTTTGTCGACACAAATTCGACGTTAACTTTTATGCCGTTGCCCATGTTTGAGCGGCCGAAATCGGTGCCTTTTGCCAAGGCTTCGGTGACGATGCCGAACCATAACGCAGGATCAAGACGCAGGTTCAGGAAGCCCGGGCCAGCGACATCGGCCGTCCGGACTCGCGGGTCTTCGGCCAGCTTTTCTGCCAAAGCC
>JGI24025J20009_10000973_pt1 | contig 22027 bp, 18 predicted proteins | sample Cruoilmetagenom3_FD_20009 | JGI IMG/M metagenome (IMG submission 20009) | reverse complement strand
CAGTTACAAAATAACGGTTAAAAACGAAAACATGGCCGCGTTTTTAAATGACGAAGTACACGTAACCATTCCTGATTTAATATGCTGTATTAACAGCCAAACAGGCACACCAATTACTAATCCTAATTACGAGGTAGGCATGAAAGTAGCCGTTGTAATTTTACCAGCGCCAAAGGAATTTACAGGCCCTAAAGGTTTAGAAATATTTGGCCCGCGTTACGCAGGCGTTAACACCCCATATAAAGCAGCGATTGCAAATTAATTATTGCTAAGGGCGTGCTGCAGCTTGCTATACAATGCAGCATGGCCTTTACCAAACTCGGTGGCGTTTCTATCAATGCGACTAAGCCATTCTTTCGCTTGTACCTTTTTACCTATTTGTAAATATACCTGCGCTAAACGTAAGCTATAAATAGCATGGTAAATGCTTGAGGGCTCAGTAAATTTGAATGCGGTTTTATAATAATTTATAGCTTCTAAATACTCTTTATTTTGCTGATAACTGTACGCTAAGTTACCGCTAGCAAGCACTATTTTAGCAGCGTGGTTGGTGTTTTTTATGGCGTTATAGGCCATTAAATTACTTTTTACTGCGTGCTCGTATTGCTGCCACTTTAAGTAAATATGCGCTTTGTTAATGTGCAGCTCTAAATGAAAAATAGGATCGTTATTTTTTGCAAAGCGCTGCTCGGCATCTCTTAGTAATCGCATCGCTGCTTTTTTACTACCAAACACATAGTGTAGGTTAGCCAACTCCACTAATCTTAAAGGGTCACCAAAAGCATTATATATCCCGTCTAACTGGGTAAACGCTTTAGCGGCATACGTTTTAGCTTCTGCTTTTTTGCCAATATAGTTAAGTGCTTTCGCGTAATAAAAATACATTTGTAGCTTAAATACATCGGGCAGCTTATCTTGCTCTAAAAAAGGAGTAATAGCGTTGAGTAAGTTTTCGAACTGTTGGTAGTCGTAGTAGTAATCAAATTGGTAGGTTTTTATTTTGTACCACTGTGCAGGGTTATCTTTGACTTCATTAAGGCGCGTTTCAATATAAGTTAAACAGTGCGTTTTGGGCTGTTGCAAGCAAAACGCTTCATGATCGCTGTAGTTTTCTGATGCTAATGCATTAAAACTTGTAGCGACAATACTTAACAGCAAAAATATACGCACCAATATTACACTCTTTAAAATCACCTTAATTAAGAGTGTAATATTTTTATCTCATCTATCACAATACGCTGAAATACTTTGTGCAGCGACAATAAAGTTTGCCCGTAACAGAGAAAATGACAATAAAGTTTGCCCGTAAGAGAAGGTGAGGCTTTAGTTTCTGCAAGCAAGAAACAAGTTAACAACGCTAATTGCTGACGTAAGAATGAGTAACTTTCAATATTAGAATATCGAAAAGCCAGCGGCCACAAAAGTGACGGCTGGCTTTCCTACCCACCCTATCCCGTAATCACATGGTATGTTTCGGTTAATCAGCAATACCTTTGACCTAGCTTAATGAAAGCAATAACAATGTGCTCCTAAAAATGTTTGAATAGCGCTGCGGTAGCAAACTGGCTAGTCACAGGGCTTACCAATACAGGTGCTTCAAACTGATGTGGTTTATCCACATATTTTGGCGTTAAGGTGCCAGTTTCCTATGGGGGTATCACTAATTTACCAAATAGCAGGGTATTCAACAACTCCGTCAATACCAAACCCATGATTTAGCAAAGCTTGTCTTACTATAAATGGCAATGTATTCGCATCGCTAGGGTACTTAGCTAGAGTAGTTTCTGAAAATGTATCAATAGCAGCTAGCAGCTCTGATAGGCTAAATTGCTCAGAAACAACCGACCCCCAAATAGCGTCTTCAACTGTTGATTCTAATTCGGCATTTGTATTTTGAAACATTAGGCGACTTTGATACACAACTCTGAACTTGTTGTTACCCTGATGATGGATAACAATCTTAAGCTGAGGAATCTTTTTTAGTAACTGAGACTTAACTCGTCTAGCATCAAAAAATGCTTGGCTTAATATCACCTTTCCTTCAACTTTATAGAAATTTTTTGAATTTGTCTCAGTAACGATATTCCAATAAACACGAAAAGAGTTTCTTCTTAATTTATGACCATAAATTTCAAGTAAGGGTTTTAGTTGCTGTTCAGTGCCTTGTTTAGAGCCACTATTCCATCCACTCACAATTGATTGTTGAACCCTACAGGCATCTTTAATTTCATTTTGAGTCCAACCATCATTTAGTGCCAGTCTTATTAGCTGCTTGGTTTGTTTGAACTTTCTCTTATTCTTTTTTGAGCTTGTTGTTGCTTCCATAATTATCCTTAAAATGAAGCAGATGAATAATCACCTGCTTCCTCATTCCCAGCTATTTTTTCTGGTTTGGGTTCATCTGCTTACCTCTATTACCATGTACTTTAGCATTAGCAGGGTTGTTTCCTGAAGTGCCTTTATTATTATTTGCTTGATTCGCTTTGTGATTACTATTTTGATTAGACATTATTTTCTCCTCATTGGTTGTCTGTCTAAATCATATGAAATTATGAAAAAAGAAAAACTGATAGTTTTATGATAAAAAGTGATAGTCAGTGATACTCAAATCGAGACTTGATTTTTCAATCTGGGTTGTGATGCTAGTTTCATTTAATGAATATTTTCTGATATAGGTATATTAATTATTACTAATCTATATATTTTTTACCTTCAAGAAGCTAAGCAATTAATTATTATTCTAATAATAAAAATATTACTCTCAATATTAGACATCAAAGGGCATGATAAATCAGAACTAGAAAGTTAGCGCGTGACAAAACTAATTTAGACATCGTCTGGTCAAAAGATAAGCCTTAATAGATTTAGAGAACTAACGAGAAACAGACGTATTAGTAGAAGAAATTATTGAAATGATGGGAAATAGCTCCGACTAACAAGCCAATATTAGTATCGTTGAATGCTTATGTCGTGAAATATTAAAACAGTTTATTTGCATTAAGAAATACATTATTTTTTTAAAAGGAATAGTCTCATATGGGAAGTCCACAGTATTGAACAACGCTTCTATACAACACCATTAAGCAACGAGAAGCGTTTAACAAACTAAGAACCTTATAACAACTCTCTGTATAAGGCTTTAAGCTTGTTAGAGAGCCATTAAAGACTGCTGAATTTCCAATGCTATGTCTTCATCTATCTCTTCAGATATAGGCTGGCTTTCGATACCTTGAGCATTGTTAATTGCGTCAACTTCTAGATCGTTAAGTTTAAAGTAGTCATAAGTGTACTGTCCCTTACCATTTGGACTCTTCACAGTATATTGAATTAACATATAGTCATTTTCGACCACCATAGAATAATCGATATGATCCCAATAATTATCAGTATGAGGGTGAATGAAAAGGTAGTTGTTTGAGTCAAAAAAGTCAGGATCAAAATTTGCGGTAATACTGATAAAAGAAGTATCTTGTTTTTTTATTTCCATATTACATCTTTTACAAGCAATGCTAAGATTCTTTGGCTCGAACATATGTCTTCTATAAGCGGGGGTTCCTTTTGGGAGTATATGCTCGATATCTAAAACCATCCTAAACTCACCAACGGTGACTCTCTTACAATAGCAGCACTGCTGGTTTTGTTCGTTCCTATAAAAGTCTTTTAGGTTCCTTTTAAATTCATCTAAGTGACCTGAAGACCAAATATTACCACCTTCCTGAATTGCGGTTCTTATGCTTTGTTGATCATCTACAGTTAATACATAAGGTCGCATACTAAACCTTCCTTTGCTCTATTTTATCAGCAAGTTTTCTAACAGAAGCCAATACATCTTTTTGTTTTGGATCATAAACTTCGTTCTCTAGCAGGTTGAACAACCTTTGCGCTTGTGCCAAATCAATTTGGTTTTCCGCTAGCTCATTAAGAGTGTTAGTGATGAGATTAGAAAGATATCTATTTTCTGGGGTAGCAATGCCAAACATTTCCCAAAGTAATTGTTCAAGGTTGTTGGAATTTTGAGGCAATTTTTCCAATTGATTGTTTTGCGATTTGAAGATGGAAAGACTTTGTTCACTTACTTCAGCACCTGAAACCACAATTGGAGAATGAGTTGCGCAAACAACTGTCGGTTGATGGAGATAGAATATATCCATCAGCTTTGCAATATATTCTCTTTGCCACCTAGGGTGCAAACTATTCTCTGGTTCATCAATCAAGATAACAGAATTACCCTCAATTACAGTTGCTATAAACACTAAGGAAGTTATAAATGACAATTCACCAGAACTTGCTTCCAATAGGCTTATAGGGGCGTTGTCCTTCATCAAAAATACTTCAATGGTTGAAATCACACCTAGCTTCTTTAGCAATTTTTCGTAATAAAGTAACCCAATAAGATCAAGTGGATGACCTAATTCATTGGTGCTAAGTTCATCAAACATATACCAGAGAAAATTATTTCGCATATCTCCTTTTATTTTATGTACCAACTCTATTATTCGACTTAATTCATAAGATTCTTGTGAATCAAGAGATGTAAGCTCTTCAATTTCATAAGGAGAAATATGTTTTAGTATATTTATCTTAAACCCAATTTCATTTTGATATCCCACATAATTCAAAATTTGTCCTATTCGCTTTTTTACTACGGGGTCCTTGTTGTGCAACTTTATCAAAGCTTTTTTTATAGTACGTTGGGATACATTTTTGCCACTCCTATACCCAAGTAAGTGAAAATATTTACTTCTACTTTGAAATTTATCATGTATTGAATTGGCTATTGCTATTACCTGTCTGCCTTGATAAGTAATTTCTCTAGCTAACTCACTTAAGAGTGTACTTTTACCTGAACCATTTTCACCAATGATTACATTGACCTGCCCTTCTTCTAAACCTATAAAGTCCTGTGTATTCACAATTGTTCCTTACATATTCCTTGCATCTAAAGCAAAGTCTTTTGATATACCCTGTCTGTAACTATCAATACGTGCTTTAACGAAATCACCAAACTCTTTGGTGACTCTGACGTATGAATGTCCCATTTGAATTGCCCCTTTAAAGTGGTCTTTTCCTGCTTTCGTTACCGCAGTATTCGGATGTTCACTTTTAAAATCAGCTACTAGTTGATCATAATAAATGGGGCTTTCAAACCATGCAGTTCCATAATTTAATGAGAGATTGTTGGCGAATACATAATAAGGCCATCTTTGATAGTCCTTATTTTTATTCTGCTCTTCGGCTGTGAATTCCCAAATTGCACTAGCGCATGCGTAATAGCTTAAGAAGCATGCACCGCCGACAGCTACTTCTAACAGGCAATCTCCAAGCTTTAACCCTTTGGGTTCTTTAGCAAAAGTTAACCTGCTTTGCGGCTTATCAATGACGATTCTTTGTTCAGGTAAAATAGGACGATCTCTAACACCGGATACTTTGATAAAGTAATTTGCTTCTGGTCTAAGTTTAGTGGTTCTATTGCCAGCACTAGGGGTAGCATAGTTGTTCAGTAATGTGGATAGTCCTATTTCTCGATTTCCTGATGGTGGAGTTACGCTACCCGATATTTCAGCATTTTGGCATAATTTATCTAGTTGCCAATCAGCTAAATTTACATAGTCCAGCTCGGCTCGGCTCATTTCTTCTAACTCCAAAAGAGCCTTTTCTTCCTGAATTAGAACGCCTGTCTCATTGTTTAAAGCCAATCCACTTTCCGTAAAGTTTGCAGAAGTGACAATACCAGCGAATGGAGTACCGTTTTTGCGAAAAATATATACTTTAGAGTGAAGCTTTTGATCTAAGCCGATAACAGGCCAATCGCCAGTTTGAGATTTCACTAAGTTTCCAAAATCTCTCAACGAAAAAGGCTTCGAGAACTGATCATCCCCTCTTGGTGCACAGGAAGAAATCAGCTCAATTGACTTCCCTTCAAGTGATATGCCATCTAATAGTTTATTGAAGTCCTTGGCTAAAAATGGAGAAACCAACAGGCACTCATCACAAATAGTAACTAACTGGAGTAGTAATTCCTTGTGGTTTTTCCATTTAATAGTATTACCAAGAAGCTCAATTTCGTCTTCTTTCTTCTCTATATTTGTAATTATTAGAGTCATTCGACTTCCAGTTGTCCGCAGTATCAAAAATCAAGGTTTATATTCTATATTACCAATAAGTTATATAAATTTTATATAGGCTTTTTTAGCCACCAATACTCGGTAACCCCGCATTTTTAATGGAGGCTAGCCGTAGAAATTCCGTTGTTTAACTTTTTCAGCTTTTGTATTGGTGTTATACCACCTAACCCCATATTAGGGCGTTCATTATTATAAGCCCAAAACTAATCAGTTGCTCTGTGTTGTAACTCACTAATATCACTCTAAATATAATGACTTAACCAGTCGTAACGAACCGTTCGATTAAAGCGCTCTATATAGGCATTTTGCTGCGGGTTACCGGGTTGAATAAACCGTAATTCGATATCATTATTCAACGCCCATTGCGCTAATTGCTTGCTAATATATTCTGGGCCATTATCACATTTGATAGCTTTTGGTTTACCGCGCCACTCTGTAATTTGATTTAACAAGCGGATCACACGTTCAGCAGGCAGTGATAAATCAGCGTCAATAGTCAGCCCTTCACGATTAAAGTCATCAATGACATTAAACAATCGACACTAATCAAAGAAAGGATTAATTACTTGTATCACCTTGCTTCTTTATCAATAAGTCCAACCTGGCCTGACATTTAACCTCATCAGCTAAGGATAGAGCAGGTAATATTGCTTTCAATAAATACAATACATTACTAGTCCATTCATAGTCCTTTACTGACAAAGCCTGGTTTATATTTGAAAAATGAAACTCTAACTTTTCTAGCGAACCTTCACCAAACCTCACAAAAGCTAACCATTTATTCTTTAATGATTCAAACGCCAATTTCGATATCAAATCGGATTGTTTTAACTCTAGACCTACTTGTATAGATATTAGTGTGCAATAAAAAATCCCACGGATAAAATCAATCGGAGTTTTATACTGGTAATGCTTAAAAAACATTATTAATTTAGTGTTATTTATAAGGGGATCTGTTGTTTCTATATTGCAACCTTTAAGTATGCTTATTAATTCATCTCGAATATATATTTCTGGCTCAATAGGGAGACAATTTACAAACCTATCAACTTCATCCCATTTATTTTGTAACGCACAGCTTGTAACAAATGCAAGTATGTAGTTTTCTATAATACCGCTATGTTTTATGAAGTCATCATTTGTTGCTTCTGGTAGCGTTTGATATGTGAAGTTGATGTCTACGGATTTTTCTCTATTTCTTTCATCAATGGCAAAGCTTAAGTGAGGCACGAAGTGAATAAAAGCATCTATTAATGACTTTCCATTTGGCTTTATTATTGACGCTTCTACCCTAGAGGAACTCAAAATGTAATCCCCTTCAACTATTGCTCCAAACGGTAAGTGTTCATCTAGCTTTGAAGATATACCTGCTTCTATTAAGCAATAACTCTCTATGGAAGCTAACATATACCAAGCTAATTCTATTGGTGCTGGTGCTAACTCAAGTTTATTAATTTCTTTGCTAGGCTCAGGGTTGCTTACAATTCCTGGATAAATAAGAACCTCTTCACCATTTGATAGTAACTTTCTTTGCCCTGTTACTTCTTGTTGAAGCCATAATAAAATATGGCGAGACACTGCGTGACAATGAGCAGCATTTAATGAACTTTTTGGATCAAGGCTTTCCAGTACTTCAAATAATGCTGCTAGTTTCTGGAGACTTTCCTTTCGCTTTCCAGCATGCCAAAATACTAGCGCAGAATCGGCTTGAAGTCCTATTCTCATCGGTAAGTTTTCTGACTGCTTATCTTTATCTAAAAAATCAATTCCCTGCTGAAAGTATTGATAAGCTAAAGTATAATCGCCTTCATACTCTGCACAAATAGCAGCTCTTCTCAAGAAAAAAACCTCATCGCCTTTTTGAAGTTTAGATTTTTTGTCATCTAGTAATTTCTTGGAAAGTTCCAGACTTACTCCGTAATCCTTTTTTCGATATAGGACCAGTGCTTTTGCTCTAAGTAAGCAATAATTTGCGCTTCCATATTTCCTGATTCCAGCTTCAATCAAATCAAGAGCTTTATCAGGATTATTGCCTGTTTCATCCCAAATAACAGCTGAGAATTTCACACAAGTAGCCGCTAAATCATCATATCCCCAGCTATTAGCAAAACACTCAAGCTTAGCAAATATAGCTGAATGCTTTTTGCAATCGATAGTACCGTTATCATACTCACTTAACCATGCACCTCTAACGAGTGCATCAATATCAGAGTCGATTTTTGTTATTGTTCTAAATAAATCGTCTCTGATTTCAACGTCACATGTATCAATAAATTTAAATAATGGGACTAAATCTTCTATTTTTTTTATCTGGCTAGTTTGATTAATAATAAAAATACTTATAGATGGACTTCCATCAACTTCTGTCGGTATCTCTTTATGAGGTATTGAAGAAGGAAGTAAATCAGCTTTGTTTTTAAATAAAGAATTTAGCTTGATTACTATTAATTCCCAGTTTGGTAACCTCCCAAACTTCGGCCGAGACATTAACAGTTTTGAATATACCAATATACGGACCAATACCGCACTCCCAGACTGTTGAACATCAACCTTATCAGCTTCTATTTCAAATCTATTGAATGCAGCTAAGTAATTCTCTTTTTGATCTTCAAGGCATGCTAAAAGTAAAAGTTGAGAGCCTCGTAGCATAATATTTACGTTTAAGTCCTGCTCAAATATCAATCTGTCTGAATTAAAAAAAGTAAACATCATTAAGTGTGGTGCGATAATTTGAAGGTCACTAAGCTCAGTTGTAATGATTAAATAGTTCAACATTGTAAGTGCTCTAGCATTTTCACCTGCAAATGCTGCAAAAAAAGCACTATTCATGGAAATAGGATCTATTGCTCTTGTACGGAGAATTGAGTCTGCTATTTCAAATTGAAATTTTTTCTGTTGCTGCTTAGTCAATGTTGCAGCTGCAAAATTAGATAACAAGGGAGATAAAGAAAAGCGGTTTCCTTCATGCTGATCTACCCAAGCACCTATAAGTTGATCAAAGGTAATTCCTGCATCCGTCACTTTAGGAGAGACTAAAGCTAAATCAAGAACCAAATTCCTATCAAACTTTCCTGAGATTAGCGATATTCGCTCGATAAGCTCTCTTGCACTTGTCGAAAGCTCATGAAGTAATCGCTCTCTTGTTTTCTTTTTAACTTTTTCTACACTGTTATTTTTTTGTAGCAAAAAACTTAAAGTCCGAAATTCTTCAATACTCCAATTACTCGTTTTCATACTTTGGATCATTGCGGTAACTAATTGTGGATGCCCCCCACCTGTTGACACATAAATATATCGCGCCCAGTAATCCTCAGTTACATTCAAAGCAAATAGAATTTCTTTAATATCTTCCTCAGAGAAGTCATCTACTTTCTGTTCAACTTCTTGAAGTAGGTTAGCTGAAGACAAATAGTCTTCATCTATTTCTTTTGATGATGTAAAAATTATAAAAACATTACTTTTAATACAATAATAATGAAGATTTAGCAGCCTCTCATTAACCATTGGCGTGTGATCACATTCAAAGTCATCAATAAGGATTCCTGTTACTTCTTGGTGTTGGAGGTTAGCTAACGAACTAACTAGAATTTGACACACTTCCTTTGAGTTCAACCCTCTTAAATTAACACTAACCCAACTACCTCCTAATTTTTTTGCCGCAAACTTAGCCGCAACCGTTTTTCCAACACCTGCCGCTCCGAACAACCACGCAGTGTTATTATTTTTAAGCGAATAAACAGTGCTATCAATTAGTTTTGGTCTCGACGCCATTGCTACAGGAAGAGGAACACTTTCAATCAAATTTAGAGGTGACGTATGTTATAAAGCTATATCTGTATTACCAGATAAAGAAGATGGCATTAATTGAGAGAGCAAACTTTGTGAAATTGAACGAGTTAGTTCTTCTAGTTCAATATTATTTGATGTACTGTTTTGTCTAATCTGAGGATTGGTATTTTTTTCAATTGCATAATCCTCATAATCTTGCAGCTCAATTTCAGGAATTAAGTGTTCCTTAAATAAAGATATACAGGTACAATTAACACCCACAAAATTATCTTCACTAACAGACTTTACTATTGAAGTAAGAAAAGCCTTGTCTGAATTATTATCGTGAATAAATACGCCACTACCAGAAAGCCCTTGCAATACCTCAGCCCCAGTTTCGCCTTTAAAATCAGTGTAAAATTTTGCCGGTATCTCTAGATGTATATCAGCATCTCCAATGCTATTCTTGGTACATGGACTTATTGAATAAGTTTTTCCACTTTCAGACTTCACCCTACCTTTAAAAATAAACTCCAGTGCAGGCTTGTCTGTATCACTAGTAAAAAATATCTCAGGGAAATCCATTATATTTAGAGCAACGTCAACCTCAATAGCAATAATGTCATAAGTCTTAAATATTTCGAGATTACCTAGCACTTTAATAAAAGTTAAATTTTCTATTTCTTCAGATTCGGATTCATAAGTTAATGTAGAACAAAGTTCATCACTATATTGCTCACACCCCTCCCCAAAAGTAACATGGGCGGAACTTAAGACATAAAATGCATTCCTAACTTTAACGAGTACAGCACTTCCCAAATAGGTAGATTCTTTAAAGATTTGAACTGTCGTGTAGGGCAATAACGTTAGGTGATTCATGTCAATCTAATCTCATTTTGTTCTATGTATTTTATTTTATATAAAAGACGTTCGTCTAGACTTAACAATGGGCCATTTCTTGTTTCAATAGCTGAAATTGAATGATTAAAATAGAAGTTAATTTCATCGTTATTATTTCTATCAACTAAGGTTGCTAGCTTAGCAATTGTTTCGACACTAGGATGTTTACTTCTTGCCTTCCCACCATTCGTGCTAATAATAAAGTTATTGCAACTAATCATACTTAGTAGCTGTTTTGAAATGCTTTTTGCACTACCGTGGTGAGATAACTTAATATAATCAAATACAGCCTTTTTTTCGGCGCTAAAGCCTTGTCGTTGAAAATAGTCTGAAATTACTTCAGGGTGTGAATCTGCTAAGAAAAGCACTCTCTTATTTTTATATTTAAGAATGAAAGCAATGGAACTGGTATTAGCAATATCGTCGGACTTTTTCAGAAACGAGTCCGGTAACTCAGCCCACTCTGTAATAGTTTTTGTGGCAACATTTAATGATATATTAGTCTCTTTTTTATCTGGTAAAGAACTACTTAGAACCGCTTTATATTTTTCGAAATAATCTTCTAAGTCAACGATATTTGGAGAAATAACCTCTAAAGATAAGTATTCAGAAACATCTAATACTTGTCCTTGCATTAGCCCCTCAAATGGCACCGCTTTTTCATTTAGCAAGTTAACCAAAGAATTAGCCTGTAATATTGATATTCCACCAGAGATCCTAGGTACAGGAACTGATTCGGGTGAATTCACATAAACTTTACTTAATGAAAAACGTTCTGGGTAATCCTCTAATAATGGAAAAGCTCCATTAATATGATCTTCGTCAGAGTGAGTCAAAATAATAAAATCAGCTGATTTTGTATTCTTACTTATATGATGTTTATAAGTTAATTTGAAACCACAATCGACTAGAAATTTTATGTTATTATCCTGTTCTTCAACAAGAAAAGCATCGCCGTACTGAGCTTGAAAGATAGTAATTACTAGAGCCAAAATAGTTCTCAAAAATTAGATGTGTAAGAAACTTAATAAAAGTTAAAAATTGGATAAATAATTAAAAAAGCTTATAAATTCTTTCCATAGATGGCCGCTATCACCAAACTTTTCAGTAAATATATAAACAGCAATAAAAGTTACTAGCCAAACTATTACCCTTGCGGACCATAACCCTAAAAGTAGGAAACGTGATTGGGCTTTGAAGGTTTTCTCAGAGTTTTTTAAGCAGCTTTTTAAATCACTAGGGTAACTAGCCTTTTCCACTTTATAAGTGCTAAAGGTTAAATCAGCGCCTATATTAATACTTTTCCTCAATAAAAGTTGATTTTTAACAAGCCCGCTGACTATGAGACTGAACAATAAGGTACCAAATACAAGCACTAAATTCTCAAGTATAGATTCAAGCTTAAGCATCGAAATAAGAGCAACTAAAGATATTGGAATGCCAAAAAGCTTTCCCGTAATATCATTCATTACTTTTGACAACGAACTTGCAAGCTCTATTTCAGCCTTAGCTAATTCTGTCCGAACCTTATTAAAAGAGAAGCCACTGATATATATATCAAAACTAGCTTTGTACTCAGTTAATAGTTCACTCCAATGCTTTAATAAATAGCTAAATTCATTATCACTTGGAGGACATTGTGAAATGACATTTGCGAGAGCAAAGCGAAATATTCCAAGCTTTTCAGATGAATGTGCATAGTTTTCGTCTTGAGCTTCAACTAATTCATTGAGAGTTGACAAGTCAATTGCGCCAATAGATAGATCTATTTCTTGGAATAAAGTTTTCAGTACATATGGTTTATGAGTATCTTTTTCCGTGAGTATAAACACCAATCTAAAGACATCTTCTTTTGTTTTCTCATCATGGTAATGAGCTATTTTTGAAAGTAATGAAATTAAGTTAACAACACTTGTTAAGGTTGCTAGGCGCGAGTTTTCTCCGTCTTCAGTTGATAAAACGTTGTCCTGAGCAATGTAGAATTGATCTAAGTTTTCTCCTCGGAATACAGATTTATGATTTTCAAGAAGATCAGCATAAGAATTAAAAAATAAAACAGAACCATTTGTAGCAATTTTCCATTTTAGTTTAATGGTATCTCCTTCCGAAATTTCAGAAGGGGAAGATATATCAACACTATTATTCTTTAATAGTTCATCGAACTCACCATATGATATTGATAGTTCATCGCAATTGCTCATTGCACACTTCAACTCTGGGGTAACTTCTATCTCGGCAGTAAATGTTCCATTTTCAACCCGCGGACAGCCGATCAAACGGTACAAAGACACTACTTTCTCTAAAGCAGTTATTTGTGTGCTCACTATTAGTCTCTTAACCTGTCTGTGATAGTATTTATAGCTTCATTACTTAATCGATTAAATGTTAGCTTTCGATTTTCCCTATCAAAATGAATTTCTGCGTCACTTGTCTCTCCGAGCGCGCTTTTTTCTAATTGAGCTTGCCAGTTATCAGACTTCACCTTAATTCTTGCTTTTTTATTAACGGTAGACTCATGCACTACAAAAGCGGAGGGGACTTGATATTCATCACTATTCAAAAGAGCAGTTAATTCATTATCAAGAACTACCTTGTCCTCCTCATCATAGCTCGACGGGTAACATGGTCTAACTGAGCCAACGACGTCACCGATTGTTGCCTGCCTATCTTCACTAATACACCCTCGAAGGTAAGTAATGACATCTTTTTTTGCCTCTGATTTACTCTCTCTTAATTCATTTTTAGATTGGAAAAAACTAGTAATACCGCTAATACAACCGCTTGTAGCCGTAGAGGCAGCTATCCCCTTACTACAGCCCAACGCCTTAATAAAATAGCCTGATGCACTTTGATTAGACTTCGGACTAACAAAACTCAAGTAACTCAGCTCTTGCTGCTCTTCTTCCCCAGCATTTTGATATTGAGCATATTTAGAGAAGTTAATCTTTGCAGCTTGGTGTAGCTTATTAAGGTCAAGCTCTATAATTCCTATGGGGACTAGATTTTCATCTAGTTGTAGACCTTCCTTTTGTTTTATCATTGCAACTATTAAAAATTGCTGCCCTCCGGTTTCATACAATGAAAACAATAGATAACCACCGGAAGCAAAGTTTACATCCCTAGACTTTATTTCAAGGGATCTCATTGCATTTTTAGTAAGGCTTAGGAAGCTTTCAGCAGTATGATTTTCGTTAAGAAAAGTCTCAAAATGCCTCGGAAAGGCACCTACCTCGTCTGCGCTACCAAACGTACCAAATACTGCATTATTATCTCTAGTACCATAAAGCTTAATAACATCTTTAACTAAAGTATCCACCGTATCTAAAGAGCAATCTAAAACATCTTCAACTATTATAGATGGCATTAACCGCTCTCGCGGCTCTTTAACAAGTTGATGGATCACAGCAAAAGTGAGAGTTACAGACAAAATTACATCCTTTTAATTTATTATTATACTGCATTAATAACATTTACCCTTTTAAAAGCACAAGCAATTATTTGCAAAAATAATATATTAGTCGCAAATTTACTTAAGTTAAGATTGAATAATTACTTCTCTAATTGTCACTAAATCAGATTGAAAATATTTGACTACTAATACCAAAAGAAGTGATAGATAACCCTATGCTTAACTATGTACTACGCACAACAATTACCTTATATATGACCAAGGCAAAAAGCTTTTCAACTGGTTACTTTCCACTTCATATTTAGTCCACCCAACTCTTTTTAAATAGCCTAACTCGAATAGTTTTTTTAGCCAAAAGCCAACCATTTTTCTACGGGATTCATAAGCTTCATAATCTATTGAGAAACCCAACAGAGATTCCAGCCAAGGATCACTCGCGATATCGTTTGCATCAATTATGTAACCTTTATTGCCATGAATTTTATAGACCCACACAACGGTACGCCATACATCCCAAGACGAGTTCCAGCAATAGACGTACTTTGAAAGTTGCTCAGGTTGCCTTAAACCTAGCTTTTTACACAGAATTTGCATTTTTACAGTTTCGTTCGCATTTTTAAAATATTGAACAAAAGCAGATCGTTTTTGTGTTCGATTAACTATTTCTTGTTCTTTTTTAATTAATCCAGCATTAGCAATTTTCTCAAGCTTTTCTCGCCAAGTATCTATATTTTTCCACCTAAGATTAAACTGCAAGTTATCAATGTTCATCTGTTCGTCGTAGCTAATAAGTAAAGTCGGACTTGAATGCGTCATTACTTGACGAAGGTTATTTACTACAAAAAGTACGACATCTATATTTACTTTTTTCTCAACAACAGCCGTCCCTTTATAACCATATTTAAACGGTAACCAATCGTCATTAAAATGCGTAACCTTAGGTTCTCTAGATACGATAAATCGCTCAGAATTAGAAAGCTCCTTATTTACGCTAAGAGAGGGCCACGTGAAGTTGGGGATATTAAGATTAGTGCTCAGTGATTTTGCTATAGTGTACAAATTAGCAAGATAGCGCCGATTGATTTCAATAATTTCATTATCGACTTGTAATTTTAATTTTTTTTCTAGTTGACTTTTATTTCTACAATGAAGCCATCTTCGATTAGCTGTTTTTAATACAAACACTTTCAATTCGTTACGATCTACGTTCCAAGGCAATACGCTTAAATCTATTTCAATGGCGTTGACATCAACAGCGCTATACTTACGCTCTCCGACCTCATCTTTTGCGTTAGTAACAAAAATTTCCACAGCTAAACTTTCGCCTTTAGTTGATTGACTTACAACATCAGCAATTAGATCATTATTCAGCTTAACTTCTTGTTGAGCTTTTACCATCTGAAAGTTCGGCACTTGTACAAGCGCTTTCTCAACTGTTTCTCCAGCCATGTCTGTAGAAGAATAAGTACCATGAATTTCAGGTAAAATAAGATGTAAGTTTTCAGACGCTGAATCTTCTAATACTTGTTTTGCAGCAAGATGCAATGCAGATTCACCACCACACCCTGTATGAGCTTTATGTGAAAAATAATGTGCTTTTTTGGAACCTTGATTTGCAATAAGTGGACTAGAGCAAGTTACTGAGGGACATATACAGTCACAGGCTTTTCCTTTATTAACCTCAGAAATGTGACGCATAACACCATCAGCGCCAAGTCCCCAAGCTATTTTAACTTCAGACACATTTAGTCCTTTCAAAGTTATGATTCACTGAGCTTTTTCTACCATGAGGAGTAAACGATTAAAACTTACAGGTAAAACTCCAGCGTAATAAAATATGAAATTGATTTTCGTAAGGCAAGCTTTAAATATTTGAAAATACTTAACTAAAAGTAACAGACACATATTAAGCATAATAAAAAAACCTAGATTTTTATAGAAGTAAACTCTAAAAGCTTTAGACTTGTAGTAGAAAATATGTCAGAAAACTAATTTTTTAAGGTTTCAATTTTATCCGCTCTTAACCTTAAAGCATTATCTGTGACTTCTTTTAATAACTCCTTTGTTAAAATAGAATCGACAAAAGTTAAGTACTCAATAATATCAACATTGGTTGCCTGATAATCTGATTCTAATTCCGAACTTTTTACTCCATCAAGCAATGCAACGATACCAACATGAGAAGCTCCTATTTTTACGGTCATTGTATATGGAATAGTTATCTCTAAATTATCAGGATCACTATCGACTGCCTTGAATCTAATTTCAGTTAATTTGTTTTCGATGAAAGCAGCTAAAGCGCTAAGTGCAACTCGCTGATTGTAAAGTTCATCAAAAGTAGTAAGTGTTTTTCCATCAATATGATATTTATTTCTTATGACTGAAGTTGAGTCCACAACCATTAAAGACTCTTCGAAAACCGTATTTAGTGTTGTAGATAAATTTAATACTCTATTTTCGTTTTTAAACTTTGCCTCAAGCTTCAATTCTTTACCCAAGCTCTCCGAGGAAAATAGCTTTAGTAACTTTATAATCTCATCTAACTCAACTTCCTTATCCAATAGGAAGTGCAATCTGCTATCCATCTTTCCATTTTCAAATAGCTCTCCAATTTCAATACTGAATAACTTAGTTTTGAAGCATAAAGTGTTTTTTGCTTTATCTAGCTGAGGAATTTTTACAAACTCACTTTCGAATGTAATGGGTGGAGAGTACTGGGAAGCCCTAAAGGATAGCTGACACCCATCGATTAATGTCGGAAAAACTTCTATCTTTGCGATGTCTGAGCTTTTAATCTCAACAGCCCCTCTGGGTATATTAAACCGATTGTCCTTTAATACTGAGTTCGTAATATCTACACTAGTCGACCTGCCCACGACAGCATCTATAAAGTGTTGCTCCATATCTTCAGGTCTAGCTTCAAACTGTAAAATATAACCGTCATTCTCATACCCTACATTTTTTGTAATGCTATCCTTTTCCTTTTGATAAGCGACTATTCCGTCATGCACATAGCTTGCTATTGTATCGCGTAAGGCTCTTCCTGAGTTGCTAGGAATTTTGTCATTGTCTGTATAGCTGATCCATAGCTTAATTTTATGAAGTTCTTTAGGTTCAGCTGCTAGGTGCTCCTCGCGAACCCGTTTTAAGATCTTTTTGATTAGCTTTTGACCTAGATGGACAAGGTAAGCACCGAGTAATTCAGGATCCTCTTTATTGGTGTATTCGTAGAACAATATAAAAGCAGGGGAGGTGTAATCAACAAGATGCTTCAATGCAGAGAGCTTTATGCTTACGCCTTTCTTATCTTCTTGAAATGAAGTCTTTACTTGAACTTTGCATTCGATTGGTTTTTCCTGCTTATCCTTTGGAAGGTGTGTTTTCTCATAAGGAAGGCGAACAATATGATCCCAGCCTGTAGAGTCTTCTTCTAGGGAACGGTTTACGTTCAAGCGAGCACTCGTACACCATTTAGAAAACTCCAGTTCCCCCAAGTTCCCAATATTTAAAGCTCCATCCTCGAAATTTGGCATTTTTTATCCTTGACTACAGTTATCAATGCCAGGCTCAAATACTTCTAGTAAGCTCTCTATTTGTAAAATAGCTTCAGCTTTCAGTAATTTCGCCTAACAGACATGTTTAAAAACTCATTTTTAAGTTGAATATAATCATCCATTAGAAATGAACCCTGCTTCCAATACTTTTGAGAAGTTTGTATTGATAGATGAGCTTTTGAGCTTAATTCATCAATGACGGTATTTAAACGATCAGTACCAAACGCCATCTGTTCTATATTGTGTTTTTTCTTGTATGCTTCGATATGTTGTTTAATCATAAATTTAGCAGTATGTGGGTCAGCTTCTTCAACTGTACAAAAATCCAAAAAATTGTCTAAGCTTGTCCCTGCTGCTCGACAGGCAGCCAAGATATTTTCTAATTCTGCAACCCCGCAAAAATGCACATTGTCTAAAGGTAATTTATCTTTCACGACATCATCAATTCTAACTCGATATTCGTCACCAAGATATGACGCAAGCTTAACTCCATTTCCCAAATAAAAATCTTGGTGAGTAATGACTAAAGCATACCTCTTTTCAAAGGGTGCTATTTTTATTTCACTTACATTAACCAACTTATCAATACATTCTGCTGCCTGAGTGATCCCTTTTAAAATAGTATCTCGAAGCTTATCTTTAATAAGTACTTCGTTGTCTGTTAGGAGAAGATCCTGTTTCGGCTCAACACCTTTAGCATCAAAGAATATACTAACTTCTCGGCTTGTATGAAGGAAGTCAACAGATTTACCTTGAATATTATGTTTCTTATAAATATTTTTAAGTACTTTTTCAGTGTGTACCTGATAAGAAAAATCTTTGAAGAGTGAGCCAATGTATTGTTCGAAAGCAATTGAAAACTTTTGTCTAAACTTCTCTGGAGCAGCCTTTTTAAGTGTTCTTAATACAAATTCACTAACGCCTATTAAAGCAATATAACTATGAGGTGTACATAAACCCTCAGGTAAGAAAATTATTGGCTTTAACAACAACTTTGGTTCTGCAAAATATTCTTCTCGGCTCACATGCTTTACATTAGTTTGTGGCTTCATATTCAACATAAGACTTTGCAATGAATTGAGGTCACTACCAATCAAAAGCAAAGCCTTTTGCACAAACTCATAGCTAAAGCCAGGCAATAACAATGGAATAAGCCTACTATAAGAATAGTAAGGCTTATCATTATCTTTAAATATAAAACCAAGGAAGAATGCAAAAACAAAAAAGTCATTCAGCTCAATACCTGTATGCTTTTTAAACTCATTTTTAAAGTATGTACTGGAGCTTTTTTCACACATTATTGTATAGAGTCGTGCCAAAAAGTAGATGTTTTCACTTTGGTCAGCTTGAAACCTTAACTGCTGAAGAAGCCCTATACACATAGTCAACCATACATTTTTAGATTTGCTAAGATCCAATGCATCTGAGCTTACCATCCATAACTTATCTAGTAACTTTTGAACATCTCCAGAGGTAGCCTCTTTAGTTGACTTGTTATTATCTAATTCAAGAGTCCACTCAAGCATTAAACAAACAACCCAATGTCTCATAAATGCACTGGGCTGGTTTCTATCTCGGCTGTGCAGCCTCTGTAGAAGGTTTTTTACAATAGATATCTTCGAGTATCGCTTAATACCATTACGTATCTGAAATACTTTTTTATCAAATGACAAGGCACTCCTCCATAATTAAATTTCATTCAAAATATTTTACTAACGCTTTCACACTTATTTAATCATTAAGAAACAACTTTAATACAGTGTTTAAGCCACTTTTTAATGGTTGATACTTTTATCCAGAAACTCCAAATAAACGATCTCGGGTTTTCAGTAAAAAATTTACAGAGTTACAGACAATTCCAACTGTTATATTTTATTTTCTGTACTTACCAAGTTTTTGAAGTCGGGATATTTTGCGTCTGTTAGCCACATGAGCTACATGAGCGCTAAACTCGGAGCATCTATGGATGATTGTTGCCTTACCTTCTATTTCAATTTGAAGAATTTCGGCATCTGCACCACAAATTTTACTTTCAGGATGTGTAAGGATGAAATTGCACTTGGTAATAAGAGGGCTTTCGTGCCTTTTAAGATGCGTTTTTTTTTATCTATGCTGTAACTAATAGCATATTGCATAGCCATGGTGGAGGTAGCAACTACATACGGGTCACTAAATATTTCTCCACTTAAACACGCTGAACGCACACCTTTCTTAGCACCAGCTTTTTTAATTTGGGTTATTCTTTTTGAAGCAACTTTATTCTTATGATGTATTTTCATAGCTTTACCATGATCTGATTTCCAATTGAAGTATTCCCGCGGGTAAGTGTATTTCCCTACCAGAGGTCATCACTCCCTATTTCCACAGCCTATCATTTTGATGCTAACAATATTAAAAGTAGGTCTTGCTTGAATTTTCCACATTCAGGACTTACATAATCTAAAGCAATGCTAACGAGCCAAAAAAACCAAATTAAACCCATGCTCCTTTCAGCAGTTTCAGCGTGATTAACATTTGCTAATATGTACTTGAATTGCGCTGTGCTATCAATCTTACCTGTACCTTTTCTACTTGATTTAAAATGCTTTACTGCTTCTAAAGCAGACCATTTCCGTACTGGTTTATGTCCTTTTGTTAATGGCATAAAAACTCAACTTCAACATAGCACATTAAATAAACACCAAAAAGTAGAAGTGCTGTGTTTATTAGTAGCATTGGGATAGGCTTTTATCTTTGAAATGAATACTTTTAGAAATCTCGGTTATTTTAGGGAGAACAAGTGGCTTCTATCGGTCAAACTTGAAGATATAGCCATCAATTACTAGTATTACTGTTTAAAGCCAACAAGTTAATTTAAAGATGAAAATTGCTCCATCAGAAGAAACTAATACCGATTTAATCTATGTAATCTCAAATGGCAAATTAACAGCACTTTCAGGCCCCATGACGGAAATTGACTTTCTTCTTTCAGGTGTTACAACAGAAGGCATACTTGCACTAGCTTATTCACTCCATTGGAAAGTTGAGTACATGGCAGAAGCATTAAACGTAACAAAACGCTCATTGTCTTATAAAAAAAGTAAACGTATGAATAAACAAATTAGTGAAAATGCTCTCGAAATTGCAAGAGTCAGCATGTTCGCGATTGAGTATTTTGACAGTATAGACCATTGGAATTATTGGTTATCAACGCCTCACGTCCAATTTTATCATCACCCCCCTCGTCGTTTTCTAAGTAGCATTCTAGGTCGTAAATTGATGAAGCAGATAATAAACGAGTTAAGGTATAGCTTTACTGCTTAAAACTTAAATTTGATATAATTTATTTTTACCTGTGACAATTATGAAGGGTTAGTTTAGAGTTTTACTGACAAGTCCTATGGGGATATAAAGCGTTGTGATTCAATGAAACCGGACACTAATTTAGTGTGGTACTATTATCTCTCAAGCAGAGGTGTTCTAGAATAAAACAACTTCGCTCTTTTCCCAAGATTTTACTTGGTACAGCAATACAGTCTGCATGAAAATATAAAGTTTCTCGTTAAGTTAACATATTCATACCTATGAATTAGGAATATCACTCCTAGACTTATATTTTCTATATGGCAATAATAAATTCGATTTATGAAGCCTTACATACTGGTTTGAGTTTTGTGATATGAAATCAATTAGTTTAGAGCTAAGGCAATTCTCGGTATGCTCTAAACATGAATCACATTTTGAAAACTTAAATTTGTTAGAATGATATGACCCGATTGTAGAGTCAGGCATACGTATTTCGCTTGCTATATATAAAGAATACTTTATTAAGAAGGATAGTAGCTCAATCTTAAATACTTTTCCCATCAGTTTCACAAGCACCACTTCGTTTGACCATTTAATATACTTTAGCTGTCCTTTAGGAGTCATAACGAGTTTATGTATTGCCTTATAATCAATAGATAAATGTTTCACTTCATATTGTTTAAATGTTTGTACTACGAAATATTGAATAAAGGAGATCGTTTCCTGCCATAAGCAAGGTGTTGAATTTTTTAAAATATTTTGAATAGTGCAGTGTGAATCGAAATTGTTCCCACTTGAAGTTTTCGCAATCTTCTGACTATTTATAGATTTACCAGTCAATACTTTTAGAATGCAATCTAGTGGTTTATCGCCTTTATTTAAAACTGAATCGCCCCGAGTTCATCGGAGACCAGTTTGTTTAAGTCAGGCCACTTTACCTGACTCGTTTAAATTATCATAGTAGTCTGTTTCATATTGAGCTGGTG
>JGI24025J20009_10000972_pt1 | contig 22038 bp, 20 predicted proteins | sample Cruoilmetagenom3_FD_20009 | JGI IMG/M metagenome (IMG submission 20009) | reverse complement strand
CTCTTAAGTGCTGGATAGAAGCTTTCCTCTCTGAAACCGCCACCAGTATAAATCTTATGGATCTCTTTAAAGTAGGTTTCAAGAGATTTCTTTAATCTATTTTTTATAACATTATCCATATTTTTACTGCTTCTAAAGATTAGATAAGACAATCATAAAACATTTGATAATAAGAAGTTAAAAAAAATAAAACAGTGACATGTAAGAGACCTATAAGAGACAAACTAATTTTTATATATAAAATCTCATTCCAGTCTCGTGAAAGTCCCTGTTAGAAAATTTCGAACCAGTGGTGTCGGGTTTACTCCATGTCTTTAGAGTAAATAAATAATCATTGAGTCCCAGTGAAATAAGCTTCGCATTTCACGGGATAAATCATTGAGTCTTCGTGTCGTAGGGTCACAGATAAGCAGGAAATAATCCGCTCAATCAGTTAAATCCGTTGATCTGATTTTTTTGAGTCTGGCTTTAGCTTCGGGCACATAGTCAATAATGTATTTCAGTTTTTCACAAGGATAATCATCACAAAAAGCACAACTTATGAGACCTCTTTCGGGGGCACATTTCCTTATTTTACAATTCCTGAAAATGCTGACAATCCGCCCATTCTTTGCCAGACATCCATCACAGTTAATATCTTCCGGCTTAACTTCAGTATTAAACTGTTTAGACCATGCCTCGGCAACCATCTTTCTCATATCATTGTCGTCATTCTTGGTTGCCAGAAATGCAGGACAACTACGACAATCTATTCCGCAATAGGCAATCATTTTTTATAGATTATTTACCACAAAGGTTTATCCCGCTTGTCCCGTAGCGACAGCGTTCGGGGTTGAATGCGTAGCTATTCCATCGGGACACTAAGACACAAAGATTAAGACTTCCCAAAAGACATTTTAACAGGGATTATAAGAGAATTTAAGAGATAGTTTTATTTTTTCAGTCTCATACCTGCCTACCGGCAGGCAAGTCTCGTCCACTGCACATAGCCACAGATATTATTTTCCCACGAAGGACACCCCGATACCTGCCTACCGTCAGGCAGGCAGTCGTTTCTCCCTACGGGGCAGGCGAAAAACACGGAATATTTTATTTTCAGTGAACTCCGTGTATTCCGTGGGCTGTAAATGTTTTTCCCTCCGTTATAACTTCCGGCTACTTTGTTAATCGTCCCATATATTATAACTCCAAAATCTCTGCTTGTCAAGGAAAAAGATGAAAGCTTGCACCATATAATCATATGAGTAGATTCAATACATAATAAACGAGTTGAGAGCCGAAGAAGACGAGAATTACCCCACAAAGCACCTGAAAGGCTTTGAGGTATTTCTCCCTTCTGAACAGTTTGTTGGGAATAATGCCCACCAGGGTTCCCAATACTAAGGGAGCAATTGCCGTGCCCGCCGCAAACAATGCGGCATAAATTATACCAGCTAAAATGGTATTTTCCGCCACACAGGCAATGTATGAGAGGATTGCCACATACGGAGCACAGGGTGCAAGACCCATCAGGAAACCGAACAAAAACATATTTCTATTTCCTCTGTCTAAAGTGCCTTTTCCAATTTTTAGTCTAAACCCTTTGCCCAAAATAATCAGAACGCCCATTACTATCATTAGAAAAGCCACAATTAAATAAAGCCATCCAGATTTTTGAGGCGGAAAAAATCGATTAATAAAACTGAAGGCAATGGTTGCAAGTCCACCCAAAATGGCGAGTGCGAGAAGTTTACCAATCGAAAATAAAAAAGCGACTTTCAAGCCACCTTGCCAGTTTCTCTCTGTAGCCCCAATGTAGGGTAAAAGTAATGGGGCATTATATGTGAGACACGGTCCCCAGCCCATGGTGAAACCGGCCACAAATAATTTTGCCCCGTTAGATAGAAAATCTATCTGATTCATTTCCATTAAAACAAAAAGAATTATCCAACAATGTAAAGAGAATTAAAAAGCATTTTTTATTCTTATCTCTTTCCCCACACCCGAAAGAATGAAATCTTTTCCGTAAGCTTTTTTAAATATCTCCCTGGAGAGATTACCCGAGCAATGGCAAGGAGACACTTTTGTAACTCTTTCGCTTTTAACTCCGTTCACGACTCCCTTTATCTGTCGGGCATTCATCCAGCACAAATGAAACCCACCCAGAACCATATAAACATTGGTTCCAAGCATCTTCTTTGCCTTTCTAACTATATTTACAATCCCGGGATGAGCACAACCTGTAATTATCACTAATCCCCTGGATGTTTTTATTACGAGTGACTCTTCTCTTATCAAGCTCCCAAGTTCCCCCGTAGAATAGGCATTCTCACAGACCTTTGTGGAACTATGAACTTCGACCAATTTTGCATCCACATTCCTAACCTCATCTTTAATGCTTTGCGGCAGAGACTTCGGCATATAAACCGTAACATCGGGGTTTTTCGCCAAAAAATTGGGCAATCCACCAATGTGGTCGTAATGAATATGAGAAAGAACTACTATATCTACATCCCTGGGGTCGATATTCAGTTTCTCCATATTACTGAGAAGCACTGAACCCTCACCACCGACATCAAAGAGAATGGTCTTCTCGAGCCCCTCAACCAAACAGGAAAAACCCCATCTCGTTTCCAGTTCCTCATTATATGCATTGTTATCGTAGAGTATCGTAAGAACCAGGTCCTTTGCGGCAACCGGAGATACGAGTGGAACGGTGAGGAGCAAAGAAAAAATTATCCCGTTTAGCTTATACATTTTTCCCCCCCGACAGGATGAACAAGATTTAAATATCTTCTCTCAAAATCCGTGAGGTTCCCTGCCTACCGGTCCCTACGGACCCGTTGCACAGCATCCGAATGGAATGGGCAGGCAGGCGTGGTAAGATATTGAAAAATAACTTCCGTGGAGTTCCGTGTGGTTCCCTGCCTACCGGCAGGCAGGCGTGGTAAGCCGTTGAAAAATAGCTTCTGTGAAGTTTCGTGGTGGAGAAAGCAATCACGAATTCTCGCGGGAATCCAAAAGAGGGCGATATCTTCTGTGCATTCTCACAGCCAGATAAATGAATGGAGTATCGAGAATGGCTATAAACCATTTTAAAAAGTATGTTGTCAAGAAGATCTGCCAGAATATCGACTTTTCAAATACTCCGTAGAAGGCGATCGTGCAAAATATTGAGGTATCTATTAACTGACTCACCATAGTTGATGCATTATTTCTCAGCCAGAGTAACCTTCCCTTTGTTCTTCTCTTCCAGAATCCATATGCCCATACATCGTGATGCTGGGATATGATATATGCAATCCAGGATGCCAATACTACCCTGGGCATAAATCCGAAAATTACCTCGAGATGTGGATGTGCAAAATCTGAGGGTGCGGGGATGAATTTTATGGCAAAGAACATAAGTATCGCCGTGAGAACCGAACCATAGAATCCCAACCATACACCAATTCTCGCTTCCCTCTCCCCATAAATTTCGTGGAGCACATCCGTTGCCCAGAATATGCTGGCATAGGCTATATTCCCAAGCGTCGTTGTTACACCAAAGAGTTCTATCGTCTTTATCACCTGGATATTGCAGATGATGATCTCGGCAATTATAAGGGCATAAAGTCCCAACTTGCCAAGCACCCTGAAGACAAGCAGGGCAAGGAATAAGTCTATAAAGATGAATACAAACCAGAGGATTTCGTTCATTTCTCAGTATTGGTAGATGCTTCCACCGATGAATTCGCGCAAAAGAGAATTTCCGGGGATGGGAGAGTCATCGGTAACCTCTTCCAATGCACCAAGTAACTTATAGACCCTTTCGGCTCTAAAATAAGCGTCCTGTCTTCCCGGTTCATTTCTATATGTCCTTATGATCTCCGGGAAAAACTTAAAGAGATAGTGCTTCAACACGGGCAATTCATAAGCCAATGCAGAATTGAGAATATAATCTGCCTGATGGATAAATGGGATGATGTGCTTGAGTTCACTCCTCCTTACATAATGCCAGTGTCCAACAGTGCGTATAGGGTCATAACTTCTCTGCAACTTGTCTCTTATCATTCTCCTCATCATCCTTATATCCGCCCATCTTACGAATTCGCCCTCCCTGTCTTTCAACTGTGCAAGGGTCTCTATATAAAGTTTGAATAGAGATTCATCCGGTATATTTCCCGTCATCTGGCTATAGAGTCCATGCAATGAGTCTATCAAAATGATCTCGTTTTTATGTAGTTTGAGACTATCGGTTTCCTTCTCTCGATGACCCGTTTTGAAATCGTATCTTGGGACCTGGATTGTCTTACCGTCGAGCAATTTATTAAGGTGTTCATTTACGAGATTGAGGTCAAGTGCCTCCGGTGTTTCGAAGTCGTAATCACCGTACTCATCTCTCGGATGGAGTTCAATATCAAAAAAGTAACTATCCACATTAAGGGAAACAAGTTTGAGTCCATAATTTTTCAATCTCTCTCTCAACTTTATAGTGGTCGTCGTCTTCCCCGAAGAAGAGGGACCGGTGACAATCACTATCCTCAGTTTGTCACTGTTTTCTACGATCTCTCTCGCAATGGTGTCTACTTGCTCTTCATAACTCCTCTCACAAACAGAGACAAGTTCTGGAAATTTGCCGCTTTTTATCCATCCATTTAACTTATCCACTGTTTCCACATTGTAGTCGACATTCCATAGTAAAGTTCGCCATATAATATCGTAGGGAATGTTACCGAGGTTCCTTTTCGTTTCCCTTTTTACCCTTCTCGTTTCTGCCCTATTATGTCTGTAAAGAATATATGCCTTAGCGGTTCGGGCGCGTCCTTCCTCTATTAAGACCTTCTCCACCACATCCTGAACATTCTCAACGGTGAGAATTGTATTTTGGGGGAAATGCTCAATGAGGAACTCTACAACCTTATTGGAGAGAGATTTAGATAATTCCAGGTTATGTCCACCACAAGAGGCGGCAGCCTTGTATATGGCAGTGGTAATCTTCTTCCGGTCAAAAGGAACTTTTCTTCCGTCCCTTTTGTATACATACTTCGGGTTTTTTAACATAATCTTCTTTTTTGACAGGATATACAGAATTCACCACAGATAACCATATATAACCACGGAGCAGCACGGAGCAGCACAGAAAAATATTAGAAATAGGAAAATTACTTTGTGAGAAATTCATTTATAAAAATCTCCGTGTAGTTCCGTGAGGTTCCCTGCCTACCGGCAGGCAGGCGTGGTAAGCCCTTGAAAAATAACATCTGTGTCGTTCCTCTTGCCTGCTTGTCTGTAGACTGAGTTTGTACTCGGTATCTGTTTGTCTTACAAAGTCAAAATTAGCCTGGTTAATACTCGCCTTATTGCATCACATATCAATTTGCCACCGCCGAATGCGTGATATATAATTAAACCATGGGGATCGATAATAAAGCATTGTGGAACACCAAGTATATTGTATTTCTGCCAGATTTCTCTATTCAAGGGGACAATCCTGAATTTGAAGGGATGCGATTCCAAAAATTCCTCGTTAGAAGAACCTATTGCCCAAAAGATTACATTCTCATCTTTAAAATCATCGTAAATTTGGTTCAAGTAAGGTATTTCGTTCATGCACGCCTTACAACTCCTGGACCAGAAATTAATTGCGATTAACTTACCCTCGTTTTCTGACAATCTCACTGTTTCACTATCAATATCGGTTAGCTCAAAATCGGGAGCCTTTCGATAGTCCGATTTTATTTTATCATATAACAAATGTAGATACTGCTTAAAACTTATATTATTGGCGTATTTTTCCTCATAAATCTTTTTAAGCATCGACTCTGACTCTGTGGTGTCACCGCCGATAAATGCCTTAAAGCAGAACTGTTCGGATTTATCCTGTTGCTCACGCTCGAAGAAAATCTTACCAAGTGTTGTATAGACCGGTACGGTTTCATTTGTGTATTCTGCAGCAGATAATGCTTTCTCGTAATTTTTTATAGCAAGTTCCACATTACCTGTCTCTTCGTGAATCTCGCCCCGTAGTTTATGAAATTTAAGCCGATACTCTGGAACATGACCTCTGTGTTCATAAATGATTAAAAAGCCTTGTTTTTCCAACGCAATCGCCTCATTGATTAAGTTTAATGCCTCATCGAGTTTTTGTGAATTCCTTAAGAGAACAGCCAAATAATAGAGAGGTGTCGGATTTTGTGGCTCGTAAGTGTGCCATGTTTTCAGCACTTTTTCAGCAATAGTGTCTGGTATATTCTCGAATTCCCAAGGAAAAGAGGTCGTCTCCCAGGAAATTAGTTTCTCTGGATTCTGGTCAATGAACCCAATTATATAATTTTCGATTTCTTCTTTGATCTCTGGAGGTTCAGCCCGTGTCCTGCGTGCCATAACTAATATCAGAGGTGAAGTGGAGTCCATTTCATACATCTTTCCGATAAACTTAAGTGCATTCTCATTTTCACCGAGCAAACTATAACCTTTGGCAACAAGATAGCAATCAAGTAGTGTTTGTGGGCTTTTATTCTCTAACTCGTTAATATAAGTTTTAACTTGCCCACTATCCTTTTCTTCGAAAAGAATATTACGCCATTTAAGAATAATTGCTCCTGTGGTATCGCCGAGCACTTCATCAGCTGGTTTTCCATTGGAAGCGTAGACCTTTATAAACTCATACGGAAGAAGAGAACATATAGTTTTTGAGTAATGCTTGCCTTTCACCTCAATAAATATTTCGATACTACCGCTGTCTATAACAATAGAGGGAGATTTGTATATACCGTTTTGACCACTAAAGTGTATCCATCCGCGTTTCTGTTCCCAAAAGGGATAACGGTAACTATAGTTGATAAAAAGTTCGCCCCTCTCTTCAGCGGGATGCAGCTCAATATAGAGGGTATCTCCCCACTGTGGCTGATCGGGTGTAATAATGAGTTCATCTTCTGAGAATAAGGGGGTATATGTGCCCAAAAAGAAAATAAATCCCAACAACACGCAAATTGAGGAGTTAACTACCCTATTGCCCGATAAACAATACATTTTTATCTCCTATAATTAATTAGTCATTCGTTTACCCTGCTTGTCCTGTTGAAGCGGAGCTATTCAACAGGGCCTGCCCTGTAGCGTTAGTGTACAGGGCCTGTCCCGTAGAAGCGAAGCTATTCAACGGGGTGAAATATGAGCTTGTGAACTATTTCATCTGAGCAGTTGTCATCAGTCATTAACCTTTTTGTAATTTTTCAGTGAATTTCGTGTATTTCGTGGGCTTTTACCTCCTTATTCCAAATAAATCCAGGATAAAGGCATATTTGAAGGCTACATCCCTCAAATAATTATACCGACCGGAAACACCGCCGTGTCCCGCGCCCATATTAGTTTTAAGTAGCAAGAGGTTTTTATCGGTTTTCAGTGCTCTCAATTTTGCGGTCAATTTTGCCGCTTCCCAATATGACACCCGTGTATCGTTCAACCCGGTGATAATAAGCATATTGGGATAATCTTTTGGTTCAACATTATCATATGGGGAATAGGATTTGATATAATCGTAATATTCTTTATCATTGGGATTACCCCATTCTTCATATTCTGCAACCGTGAGAGGTAATGAAGGATCAAGCATGGTATTCAGAACATCTACGAATGGCACATCTGCGATAACAGCTTTAAACAGGTCCGGTCTCATATTCGTTACGGCTCCCACAAGGAGTCCACCGGCACTTCCGCTCCCAATTATCAATTTATCACTCGATGTATATTTTTCGGCGATCAGGTGTTCTGCACAGGCGATGAAATCGGTGAAGGTGTTCTTTTTATTGAGTAGTTTACCCTCATCATACCAGTATCTGCCCATCTCTCCACCGCCTCGGATGTGGGCGATGGCACATACGAAGCCGCGATCTAACAGACTTAACCGGTTAGAGTAGAAACAGGGGTCTACACTGCTGCCATAGGCGCCATAACCGTACAAAAACAGGGGATTACTGCCGTCTTTGACAACCTCCTTCTTATAAACCAATGATATCGGAATCATGGTGCCGTCAGGGGCTCTGGCGAAAATTCTCTCCGACTGATAGAGAGATGGGTCATATCCGGGCACCTCATACTGCTTCTTTAATTCACGGGTTCTTTTATTCATATCGTAATCAAAAACCGACACCGGGGTAACCAGAGATGCATAGTTAAAACGAAGTAGATTGGTATTGAAATCCCTGTTTCGCCCGGGCAATATTGTATAAATTGGTTCGGGAAATTCAACATAATGAGATTCATTATTTCTCAGATCGACGATGCGTATTTTTTTAAGCCCGTTTTCTCGTTCGTAAAGCACCAGGTGGTTTTTAAAGACCTCGACGCCCTCAATTTTCACGGAATCACGGTGGGGAATAACCTCTTTCCAGTTTTCCCTGGAGGGGTCGGTCACAGAAACTTCTATCAGCTTGAAATTCTTCGCATTGTCATTTGTTAAGATGAAAAATTTATTCCCGTGGTGAGCAACATAATACTTCATTTCATGTTGACGGGGGTGAATTATTCTGAAATCCTCCGTCGGACTATCAGCTTTTAGATAGCGCACTTCTGATGTGGTATTGCTTCCCAGGTTCATTATCAGATATTCTTTACTCTTTGTTTTCGATATGGAGAGAAAGAAGGCTTCGTCTTTTTCGCGATAGACAAGTATATCCTCTTGCGGATTAGTTCCCAATGTATGTCTGTAAAGCTCATACGGACGTTTTGTCTTATCCAGGACTGTATAGAAAATTGTCCTATTGTCATTTGCCCACCTTACAGAGTAACCCGTATTCGGAATTTCATCCTTGAATAGTTCACCCGTGCTCAAATTTTTAATATAAAGCGTAAATCTCTCCGAACCGGTCGTATCTACAGAATAAGCAACAAGCCGATGGTTTGGACTGACTCTAAATACACCAATATCAAAGTATTTATGTCCCACTGCAAGGGCATTCTCGTCGAGCAGTACCTCCTCTTCGGCATCGAGATTACCCTTTTTTCGACAGTATATTGGATACTGCTTACCCTTCTCGGTTCGTGAATAATAGTAGTAATTATCAAGTTTCTCCGGAACGGAGAGGTCTGTTTCTTTGATTCTACTGAGAAGCTCTTTGTACAGGTGCTCCTGGAGTTTTTCTGTGTGCTTCATCACAGTCTCGGTATACCTGTTCTCATCTTCGAGATATTTGATTGCCTTTGGATTAGAACGGTCTCGCAACCAAAAATAATTATCCGTGCGAATATCACCAAATAGGGTATCCACTTTGGGGACAACCTCGGCAATGGGGGAAGTTACGCTTTGTGTGGTTGCACCTTCAGACCTCCCGGAGAGTACAAGGGTAAACAAAAGAATGAGTGATAGCGAGGTTATAGATATTGTCTCCTGTAACATTTGATACCTCCTAAGGTCGGTCACCCTTCAGGGTGACTACTGTCGGCACTATAAATAGTGCCCCACCTTCACCGTAGGCTCGAAACTTTAAATTAAGAGAGGTTCACCACCGGTATCTCACTCCACTGTGTGGTATATCGAGGAGACCTTCTTAACTGTCGCATCCCCCAGGAGCGTTTTATCCCGGCGGCGGCGAACTGAATGGTATTGCTTCCCCATCTGGCATTTATCCGGTCCACAGTTTTCATCAGTGTTTTCCACCTATCACGAGAGCTGGATGTTCCGAACACATTAAGTTGTATTTTGTCCTCCGGCACGATACCCGTGAGCATAACACCCACTTTTTTATAGCGATAATTGGGTTTAAATATCTTATTCAGACACTTATGGGCACAGCGAATTAGTTCTGGAGTGTATGCCGTGGGTGTTGGAATCCGAGTGGATGAGGAATTTGAATATTGTGGACCATTGAAGCGACTTGTGGTCAAGAAAACCTGTATAAAAGAGGTAGCCGAGCTTTGTGCACGCAGCTTTTCAGCTGCGCGCGATACATAATCAGCTACCGCCTCTTTCAGTTCCGGTAATGTTTCTACCGCCCTGCCGAAAGACCGCGAGGATATAATCCCCTTTTTGGGGGCGGGAATCTCCTCCAATGAGATACAGGAAATACCCCGTAATTCTTTTACCGTGCGGAGTCCCATTATCGTCAGATTTTTTTTAACCCATTGGTCTGGCGCATTTTTGAGTTGTAAGGCGGTACAGATGCCGTATCGGTTGAGAAATTGTGTGTATTTTCTTCCAATGCCCCATACATCCGCCACATCTACGCCGTCCAATAGTTCATCGAGTTGCGGGTAGTCCGTAACATCCAATACACCTGCGTATCGGGGATACTTCTTGGCGACTTCATTGGCAACCTTGGCAAGCGTTTTTGTGTGACCTATTCCAATTGATACGGGGATACCGGTCCATTTTTTTTCAGTTGTCTTGATGTATCTGGCATAGTCGGTAAGGTTCGCGGTGGTAAATCCCGTGAGTAGTAAAAATGCCTCGTCTATGGAATATATCTCCATGCGAGGGGCAAATCGTGTCAGTGCATCCATTACCCGTTGGGACATATCGCCGTATAGGGAATAGTTGGAGGAATAGACATATACACTGTGTTTTTTGAATAAATCCTTACATTTAAATGCGGGAATGCCCATCTTAATGCCCAATGCCTTTGCTTCATTTGAACGGGCAATCACACAGCCATCGTTATTGGACAGGACAACCACGGGTTTTCCCTCCAACCCGGGATTAAATACCCTCTCGCAGGAAACATAAAAATTATTGCAGTCCACCAATGCAAAAATCTCTTTCATGGCTTGGATTTGTCAAGCAAAAATTGGACGCACCTGCCTGTCCATACGGATCCGTAGGGACCGGTAGGCAGGGATTCACCCCGTTAAATAATGTAACAATAAATATCAGAGCGTTCTTGAAACAGTTCTATTTAACGGGGTAAACGCAGAAAAACACAGATAAATAAAAATCTAAAATCTTTGTGTTCTTGTCCATACGGATCCTTCGGGGCGCCTTGGTGGTTATAAATACGGGTATGTTTATACTTCAATAGGTGTATCGAAAAAGGTGCTATACCGAATGAATAACATAAGTAACGACACCCCAGACCTCAAAGTCCATTTCTTCGGTGACTTCGATGGGGTCACAGTTTGGATTTTCGGGTAGGAGATAGAGTTTGTCTTTGAGCTTTCGAATTCTCTTCACTGTGAAGTCGCCATCCAACACGGCGAGCACGATCTTGTTATCGGCGGGTTCCAACGCCCGGTCTACTATCAGAGTATCACCCGAATTTATGCCGGCATTGACCATGGAGCTTCCGTACACCTTCACAAAAAATGTGGCGGCGGGGTGTTTGACCAAAGACTCGTTTAAATCCAATTTCTTGTCTATGTAGTCATCGGCGGGAGAGGGAAATCCCGCCGATATTTTGGCCAAATACAGGGGAAACTCCCGCTTGGTGCGCTTTTTAAAGCCCCATATCTCGGTCACATATATGTCTTTTTTTATGTCGGTCTCATCCATAGTTATTCTTTAGAGTCGTAGGGTCTTAGGGTCTTAGGGTCATAGAGTCGTAGGGTCATAGGGTCCTGGTGTCGTAGTCTTTGTACTGAATTGGTTGTTATTTTGTCGCCACGCTTACATCATCAAACAGCACGGCTGGATATGTTCCCATCGATGCCGGGTACAGAGTATCCTCGATTGCAACCACATTTTTCATCACCTCGTATATATTTCCCGCCACCATTGCGTCCTTAACATACCCAACTATCTCTCCGTTCTCCACATAAAGTCCCGGGCAAAGACCTATTGAGAAATCGCCGTTTGGAATATTACCGCTGTGGGCTCCAAGTGCACCGGCAACGATAATTCCCCTATCGAGCGACCTTATAATTTCTGAAAGCGATTTATCGCCGGGCTTTATGAAAAGGTGATTGAGATGGGGATTTGGTTTTAGGGTAATTGTATCGCCTCCCCACCCTGAGCTCTTGAAGCCATGCCCCGTGGGTTTAGTATTTAGTTTGTTGGCATAATGAAGGTCGTAATAAAAATTCTTCAACACGCCGTTTTCAACTATGGGAAAGTACTGACAGGGCGTACCTTCGTCATCGAAACTTCTTGCCCCCGGCCATCTGTCGTTCAAGGGATCGTTATATATGGTGAGTTTACTATCAAATATCTGTTTACCTAATTTCCCTGAAATCGGCGATTCCTTTTGGTAAATGCTCTTACCACTGGTAGCATGCCACAGCCTCCACATCAGGACATAGATAGTCTCCGGCAGGAAAAGCACCTTCATTTTGCCGCCCCTGGGACTTACCTCCTTTGCCGACCCGTTGTAGGTATCCAGAACATACTTTAAACACGCGTCGGGTGTCTTTTTAAACTTCTTATAAATCCCCTCTCTACTGATTGAAGCATAACTACCGGGATACATAATTGCAGTGTAGGTATAGTAATACGAGTAATCTGTAGAAAGATCGGTGCCGTTACTGTTCATAAGTCTCAACCTGTTTATCCCACATCCGGCATACAGATTGATCTGTCCCTCTGTCCGGGGTGCAAGTATATCACAAATCCTGTTACACTCATCCACTATGGTGTTGTTTTCGAGGCTCCCGATAGAGGGGTCGTATGTGTCGAGTTTCGGCAAATTCCCCGTCAGCGGCAGGTCAAATTCCGCCTCAACACCGCCCTTTAGAGAACTGAGGGCATTTTCTACGAACTCTTCCCGGTCGATGAGGTTTTTGGTGAACGCAAATCCGACTTTTCCATCCTTTATTATCCTGAGACTGAACCCCGATTGAAACTTGCTGTCAATGTCCTTGAGCTTTGCATTCTCAAATGAAACAGAATTGCTCGTCTCATCCAGAGAGTAAATCTCCACTTTATCGCTCACCTTTCTGGCAATTTGCATCAATCTTTCCATTAGACACCTCCTATAATAATATTTTTGACGAGTATGTGTGGCGCCCCGTTACAGGAACGAATGTTTAACTGTCCTTTGCCGCATCCACCGATCTGGCACAGCACAAGATCATCGCCCACTGCGGTGATGTTCTGCAGGGTCTTGTACAGATTCCCGGTGATGTTGATGTCACGGATCATTTCGCCCAATTTGCCATCTTTAACCAGGTATGCATACTGGGCACCGAATGTGAAATTTTCACCGCTCGTCTGACCCCCTTTGGCATCCAGGATATACAATCCATCTCCAAGCTCTACAAGGAGGTCATCAAAGGTCTTGGTACCCGGCTGGATAAATATATTTCCCATTCTTATAATGGGCGCATATCTGTAATCCTCCGCAATACAATGACCGCTGAGCGGCTCTCCAAAAGCAGCTGCCGTCCTTCTGGAATGCAAACGACCCACGAGAACTCCTTCCTTCAAAAGCTGTGTCGGTCTCGCCCTTACACCCTCATCATCGTACCTGTAGAACCCCAACTGGTCGGGCATCGTTGGGTCATCGATGATATTCAACACATTGTTGCCAAGTTTGGCCCCGAGCTGCATCTTTTCCCTCATCGTCGGACTATCTTCAATGAGGTCTGCCTCCGAAAAATGGCCAAACGCCTCGTGTGTAAAAACCCCCGCCATACTGGGGTTAAGGATAACATTGTATGTTCCCGCCTTTACCGGTGTTGCCTTCAGGAGATCGAGTGCAATACCAGTCTTCTTCTCAAATTCTCCTTCTTTATTCCTCAATATTGCGAAACCATTGCTCCCCCCGACTCCAGCCCTCACATTTTGAATAAGATTCCCATCCTTGCTCGTGATCAAGCCGTTTATTCTCGTTGTAATTAAATCTTCCCTTATCTCGCTTCCCTCGGTACTGGCAAAATACTTTTCCCGTATCACCTCGAGATACTGGATGGCAGTCGTACTTATACCCTCGTGTTTCAAGGGAATGCCATTGTACTTACGGGTCAGTTCAAGTTTCTCATCGATCGAAACTTTCCTGGGGTCCTCTTTCAGTTTGGGTAAGAAAGTATCTTTTATTACCTTCGTCTTCGCAAACTCGACCGCCTTTTCGATATTTTTAGATATCAGGTGGGCGTTCTGTGAGGCGCTTTCCAACGCCTTTTCGGCATCGGTCTCCTTCGTAAAGGCTACAGAGGAAATTCCACCGTTCTTGAGCACCCTTATTACATATCCATCGGTTGTATTAGAGCCAATTTGTCCCAATTCCTTACCATTGAAACTGATCTTCGTCTCCCTCTTTATTTCGTAACGAATGTCTGCGTAATCCGCATCAGTCTTTGAGATAATCGATCTTAATTTTTTAAACATATGCACCCCTTTCTTATAAGTTGGTATCGTTAAAAAAATCAACCGCAAAGAGCAGAGAGGTTCTGGGAAATTTTATCGCATCATACATCTGAATTTTTCCTTTTGGTGAAATATATTATGTCCGGATGCCGCTTGTATCCCAGCCTTTCAAATACCTTCATAGACACTGTGTTCCAGTCCTCAATCGAAGAGGCTATTATTTCAATCCCCATTTGGAAAGACAAGATTCAATTTCTGCCACCAACCTCGCCGCAATACCCCGCTTGCGAAAAGCGGGAGATACCGCAAGCCTGTTTATCCATCCCTTTCGTCCGTCATGCGTGCCGAGAATAGAACCCACCAACTTACCATCTATCTCGGCTATCAAATAGATGGCGTTGTTCTGTTTGAGCTGACGCTCAATATTATCTCGCATGTCTCTACCTTTTGGTCTGTATGGAAGTTTTGCGTCATCCCAGAGGGCCATCAGTGCATCATAATCCTCTATACGAAGTTCCCTTATAATCATATTATTAATTAGAGCCCTACTTTCTGTAATAGTCTTTTTACTTGCCTGCTTTGACTTTTCCGGTTTTTTTAACCCACGAAAAACACAAAGAACACAGCGGTAGGCAAACACGGCTTATATTTAGTGTATTTCGTGTACTTCGTGGGTAAAGGTTTCTAAGACTCGTTAACAATGATATCATCCAGAGGTCGCTTTGGTACATGGTGTATCCCTTCACTGTCGCGCCAATACTTGATATCACCTGTGGGACCGACTGTCTCGAGCACCACCGTTTCCTTGGGCTTGCCGAGAGCCAAGACGAGGAGTATGTCATAGCGTTGCGGTATCTTAAGAGCCCCGCGGAGTCCCTCACTCTGTATAGAACCAATCATACAGCCACCCAGGCCCTTCTCCGTTGCACCCAGGAGAATGCTTTGAGCCGCTATTCCCTGATCACATCCAAAGGACTGACTTACCTCTGTATCTCCGAGAATAATGATATATGCCGATGGTTTCTCCCCCTTACACGGACCGGCCCAGTCTTTGAGATAACCTGCCCAGTCAAGGTGGGGAAATATCAGGGCGTTCTTTTGGGGACTACGGGAAAGAATGTACTTCAGTGGTTGAATATTTCCCGCCGAAGCAGAGAGTCTCGCCAGATCGACAAGCTCTCTCAGCGTGTCAAGTTCTACGGCAACCTCTTCATAAAAACGCCGATAACTCCTGTTTTCCAGTATTAAATCTCTTAGCATTTCGACTCCCTTTTGTTTTTTAACCATCTACGCCTTACACTGTACGGGCGAACGGCTGTTCGCCCCTACGCCCTACGCTCTAATTTTCACCACAACCTTTACACTCCTTGGGATGATTCCAAATTGAAATGGGGAATGGCCCAACGACTCTCCGTCAAGTTCGAGATAAACTTTTGGTGCTGATTCTATCGAGATCGTCTTGCCTCTGTATATCCGAACCATTGGGTGATTGATAAAAGAACCATCATAGAGACCCCTTACATTCTTGATTACCTCTAACTTGCCCAGTTTTTTTACCACAGTAAGGTCGAATAAACCATCGTCTGGAATAGCTCCTGGAACCTGCATCATACCGCCACCGTTATATTTACAGATACCAACATTCAGGCTGAACACTTCTCCTCCCGATTCAAATCCATCAACTCTGAGTTTTACCATTGTGTATTTGTATTTTATAAGGCAAGTAAAGAGACTGAGTAGATAAGGTAAAGCTCCGCTACGGCCGTGCTCTTTCATATAATTTGCCTTCTCCGTTACAAAAGCGTCATACCCCGTTCCGGCAACATTGACAAAATATCTTTCCCTCTGAGTATCTCCATCATAATATTTTACAAGACCGGCGTCCTGAACGAAGGTTACTCCTTTTCTTATAGCATTGATAGCGCCCTCGTAATCGGAGGGTATACCAATTGTTCTCCCCCAGTCTTTTCCCTCACCGGTGGGTATCATAGCGAGGGTCACCTCAGTTGTGGGAATATAGTTCTGAGTGAATACTCCATTTACTACCTCATTTATAGTACCATCTCCCCCCACACAGATGATACCCCGCCATCCCTCTTCAATGGCCTTTCTGGCTATTTTTATGGCATGACCTCTGTACTTGGTAAAAGCATACTTGAATTCTATCCCGGCATCATTAAGCAAGTTAGAAATCTTCTGCCAGTCTTTTTTCCCTTTTCCACAACCAGAGACAGGATTTACTATCACAAACCATTTATTGGTCATATTCTACCCCTAAATGGTCATTTGTTATTGGTCATTGGTTTATAGTCAGCGGATTGCCCAGTAATAAACGAAGAACATTATCCCAAAATATGCATTAACCACGGATGATCACAGATGTTCACAGATTATATAAAAGTCTTAAAGAATATGGACACTCACCTTTTGGGTGAAAAACCTTTAATTTCTGTCCATACGGATGCTGTGCATAGGTTCTTTATTTTAATCTCTCGTGCTAATCTTGTGTAATCTTGTGGTTTCTTAACGCATAATCTGGGATTATCTTTAATCAGTGTGGCGTAAACCTTCCATCATCTTTCGTCTTGGGAAGTCTATGTATGTGTTCTTGAAGCCATCCTATTCTGAACTTCTCCCTGGGATCGAATTCCGGAACATAAGGTTTTATATCGAGAAGAGGGGTACCATCCACGATATCTACATTTTGAATATAGAGTGTTGCTCCCTCGCGCCTTATGAGGCGTACTATCGACATGCCGATTGGATTCGGACGGGAGGGCGCGCGCGTAACAAAAACTCCGTGCAGTTTGTCATCCAGATAAGGCTTTACTTTTAAGGAAAATCCCTTTGATAGATGAAAATGAACTATCAAAATAATATGTGAAAATTCCTCGATATCCTCAAGACCTTCGGCGTACTCGGGAAATATCTCAACGGTTCCTTGAATATCCACCGCTGCCGCCGATTGTATGGGTACCCCCTGAGGCTCCTTGAACGGAGAATAAACAACCCCGATCGGCTTGTAAATTATTTCTTCCATAATTTTGACCGAGCTAAAGACTTTTCCTGATTTCTTCGAGAGTCGCCTTTGCATCGGGCACATTTGTAATAAACTTATTCAGTTTTTCGCAACCATAATCATCACAATGGGCACAATTTTCTACTCTCTTTTCCCTGGCGCACTTCCTTATTTCACAAACCCTGCAGTAGTCAACGAGTCGTCCACCCTCTGTCAAACATCCGTCACAATTGATGTCCTCCGGCTTAATCTCCGCGTTGAATTGTTTGGACCACATCTCGGCAACCTTCTTCCTTTCATTATCATCGTCCTTTTGCGTTGCCAGAAATGCCGGACACTCACTACACTTTATCCCGCAATAGGCAATCATCTTTTCCATAGTCTTCACCCCCTTACTTTTAGCAATTATAAAATCCCAAAATCCTATTATATCACTAATTAGAGTAAAAGTCAAGAAAAAATTGAGATTAAATTTTGCTTGACATACCGGGATTTTGGTGGTATAATGGAAAAGCTAAGAAAACTGGACGCAGATGGACGCAGATTAACACCGATTATTTTTTATTTCAGGTTAATTTCTTATTATATCTGTGTCTATCAGCGAAAATCTGCGTCCAAAGATAAATCAACGCAGAGTGTTATCATGCTTTTAAAGAAGGTATCTGGATTTGCCCTTGGAACAGGGATTTCGAGAGTATTTGGACTCTTGAGGGAGATGGTACTTGCGCATCTATTCGGGGCAACTATGTATATGGATGCGTTCAGGGTGGCATTCAATATTCCCAATCTCTTGAGAGATGCACTCGCAGAGGGTTCTCTCACACCGTCATTTATCCCCATTTACTCGGAACACTCAGAGAAAAGGAGCGGAGAAGAGGCAGATAGATTTGCGTCAACAGTAATAACAAATTTCTTCTTTATAACACTTGTAATATCAATAATCGGGATAGCTGTCGCTCCCTTCCTGGTAAAACTGATAGCATTCGGGTTTACGGGAGATAAATTCTCCCTCACGGTAAGCCTCACGAGAATTATATTCCCATTTCTCATATTTATTAGCATCTCCGCCATTTTTATGGGCATTCTGAACTACCACGGGAGATTTTTCACCACTGGTTTTGCTCCCGTCTTCTTTAATGTGGGTATAATAGCCTTCTGCTGGCTGCTCTACAGCAAAATTGGCATCACGGGCGCCGCTATCGGGGTGGTTGTCGGAGGACTCTTGTATCTCGTGTACCAGATAATATGGGCGGAAAGGGATGGATTTCATTTCGAGCCGAGATTGAACCTGGCAAACCCCGAATTTTTAAGGGTCGTGAAGATTATGCTTCCAATTGCCGTGGGTTTTGCGGCGGGAAAGATAAATACTATAGTAAATACACTTATTGCATCCTTTATGGAGACGGGCTCCATATCATACCTGAATTACTCTTATCGGCTCGTTCAATTGCCGGTCGGGTTAATTGGTGTTGCAATTGCAAATGTCGTCCTGCCGACACTCTCAAGGGAACTTAGCAGGGAAAGAAGTGGGGACGACATCATCAGAAGTTCCATAAAACTCACTATCTCTGTCATCGTTCCCCTTACTATCCTTTTTTTCTTACTGTCCACTTTTATAGTGAGACTGCTCTACCAACACGGCAATTTTACAGCAAATGATACGCTCTTCACCGCCGCCTGCCTCAGATTCTATTCACCCGCAATAGTGGGTTTTTCCCTCACGAGGGTATTTGCCAGTATTTTCTATTCAATGAAAGATTCAAAAACTCCATTTTTTGTGGGACTTGTGGCGGTTGTAATAAATCTCTCCTGTGCATTGAGTTTAAAAGATATTCTGGGTGTAAATGCACTCGCCCTGGCTGTATCTATATCGAGCTGTATAAATGCCCTCTTTCTATTCATCCTGCTCAAACGAAGGTTAAAGAAGGTCTAAAACTCAATCTCATTACCGTACCTGGACGGGGTTTAAAGTTACAGCGTTACCTGTGTACATCCAATTGATTCGTGGTCGAGTTTTTAGCTTGACTTTTTTTTCTTCTTGTGTTATAATCTTGTTTTAAAAGGAGAAAGGGATGACAAACAAAGAAGAGATTCTGAAAAATACCCTCGAGAGATGTCGAGAGAGGAACATCATCATCCCCACCTACGAGGAGATGAGACACCCCCAGAAAATCCCGAATGGCATCAAAGACGAATTAAAAAATATAGGTCTCTGGGATTTACATTCCAGAAATTTGTTTCGGATCACATGGAAAAATGAGCCCGTGAAATTTGGTGGTGGATTCGCTGAGGTAAACTATGTGGAAATCCCGCACGAGCTCTCCGGTGTGAAAGCGAGAATACTCATGCTCATCGGCAAATGGTTTCCCACCGGATCACATAAGGTCGGAGCCACCTTCGGACCCCTGGTAGAAAAACTGGTGAGGGGTGCATTCGACCCAACCCGTCAAAAGGCATTATGGCCATCAACTGGAAATTACTGCCGCGGGGGTGCTTATGATTCTTATCTGCTTGCTTGCCCTTCTATAGCGGTTCTTCCCGAGGGAATGTCCAGGGAGAGATTCGAGTGGCTCGAAAAGGTTGGTTCTGAAATTTATGCCACACCGGGTGTGGAGTCAAATGTAAAGGAAGTTTACGACAAATCCGACGAATTAAAGAGAGAGAGAGGGGATGAGATTGTGATCCTGAACCAGTTTGATGAGATAGGCAACGCCATATGGCATTATGCTGTAACGGGTCAGGCAATAGAAGAGGTTTACGAAAAGGAGTGCAAGGCTAACCAAAATCTTAGAGCCCTCTTTTTAACCCAGGGATCTGCCGGAACTCTGGGGTGTGCCGACTATTTAAGAGAAAGGTATCCGCGGATAAAGGTTTGCGCCGGAGAGGCTCTGCAGTGTCCAACTCTCCTGTTTAACGGATACGGTGGGCACAGAATCGAGGGAATCGGCGATAAACATGTCCCGTGGATATTCAATGTGAAGAATATGGACCTGGTGGCGGATATAGATGATGAATATTGCGTGAGAGTGATGAGGCTGTTTAATGAGTCCGCCGGAAGAAATTACCTGAAAAGGAAGGCTATCGACCCGGAGCTCGTAGATGGTCTTGACTTACTTGGAATATCCTCCATTGCCAATCTCATCGGTTCTATCAAACTCGCCAAATATTATGAGATGAATGAAAATGACATAATATTTACCATTGCCACAGACTCTATGGAACTCTATGGCTCCCGATTGAGGGAGGTGAGAGAGGAGAGAGGTGAATACAGGGAACTTGATGCGGCGGCGGACTTTGATACCTGCCTTTTAAATGTAGGAATAGACTGGACGCTGGAATTGTCTTACTGGGACAAGAGGAGAATGCACAATCTGAAATACTTCACCTGGATCGAACAGAGGGGGAAGGACCTGGAGGAACTGGACCGTCAGTGGTACGACGATAACTACTGGAAGGAGAAATTTCAATCCTATAAAAAGTGGGATTCTCACATAAGGGAATTCAATGAAAAAACGGGTCTATTGAAGAAATACACATAGACCGCAGATCTGCAACCGTGTGGAAAAGAAAGCCACAGATTACACTGATTTCACAGATTCAAAAACACAGGAGAAAGGGGGAAAAGGGGGAGAAAAAAATCTGTGTAATCCGTGGCTTTAAAAAGTATATATAACCTAAGAAATGGAGGAGAGATGAAAACAGATAGCTTTAAAGGGAGAGATTGGATCGATGCAGAAATTGATTACACGGGGGAAGAGTGGGAAACCTTGATCGATATTGCCCTGGACCTGAAAAAAGGATTTCTCCTGGGAGAAGACCATACCCACATTCTGCGGAATAAGACCCTCTACTTGATGTTTTTCAACCAATCATTGCGCACGAGGAGCACTTTTGAGGTTGGAATTCAGCAATTGGGAGGATTTGCCTGTAATCTTGAACCGGGGAAGACCTACACACCCGCCAGGAAGGGATTTGAAATCCCCTACAAGACTGAAAGAATATCCGATGTTGCAAGGGTGCTTGATAGAACAGGTGATGCACTTGCTATAAGGATGTATGGTGAACCAGCCCACTGGATTTACGGGTTTGCCAATGCCACAATAAAGGAATTTGCCGAATATATGAAAATTCCCGTAATCAATATGGAATGTGATAAGTTCCATCCGACGCAGGCACTCGCCGACATGATAACGATAAAGGAGAAGTTTGGACGATTTAAGGGATTGAAGTTTGTGATGAGCTGGGCTTATTCGGGTTCAACCCATAAACCGTTGGCTGTACCGCAAAGCCTCGTTCTCGCGCCAACAAAGATGGGAATGGATGTCGTTCTTGCCCGTCCAAAGGGACTTGAACTCGACCCCGAAGTAATAAATTATTGTAAAAAATTTGCAAAACAGAATGGAACATCTTTTGAAGAAACCGATTCGATGGAAGATGCATTCAGGGATGCGGACATTGTCTATCCAAAATCATGGGGCTCGCTGGGATACTTTGCACGAGCAGACAAGACGGGAAAAGGGATGAAAAAGGCAAACCTTGATGGAATGAAAGAATTATTTGAAGAGAACAAAAACTGGATTTGCGATAAAAAGAAACTCTCTCTTATAAAGAAGAGCGGAATCTATATGCATTGTCTTCCCGCAGATAGGGGCATGGAGGTCACAGACGAGGTGATCGATGGTCCGCAGTCTGTTGTCTTTGACGAGGCAGAGAACAGGCTTCACGCACACAAGGCAATTATGGCTCTAACTATGGGAGGTAGGCTGTAAAACGGCATGAGAGTGAAGCCCGTCATTGCGAGTCCCGATGAAATCGGGACGAAGCAATC
>JGI24025J20009_10000969_pt1 | contig 22060 bp, 20 predicted proteins | sample Cruoilmetagenom3_FD_20009 | JGI IMG/M metagenome (IMG submission 20009) | reverse complement strand
GGCTCGAACTCCCGACATCTTCGGTGTAAACGAAGCGCTCTACCAACTGAGCTAATCACCCGACGCGGGACAGCGTTTAGACAACCTTTTGTTTACGCGCAAGGGCCTGGACAAATTTTCCAAGGCGATTTGATGGCAATTATCACAATCCTTGCTTATGCCCGTTCGCCGATCGCTGGCTTTGTTGAGAGAGTGGATTGGACCTGTCATACAATGGATCAGACGACGCCGGTTGGCGCGTCAGCCCACTTGCCGGTGCGATCCACACTGCGTCGCGTTTGAATTCTTCGCAAGGTCGGCTTGGCTGCGTTCTCATCCACCGTCTTGTCACTGCACATCGCTTCACCCCCTGCACTGGCTTTGAACTTGCTTCAAAACCGGAGTCTTGTCGTCATCTGCATTTCTATTCTTCACGGTTGGATACACCTTGGCAGACTGTCCAAATTCGCCGGATCACTTCAGTCCATATTTTGCAAATGTATTCGAACGGTGTCAGGTCCTTTGAGTGTTTTCAGGCTTCATTAGATAAGTCAGGTTTTCATCAAGATTGTCTCCCCCGCCTCCTAACATTCCCCCCATGCTGCCCCGGTCTCCCCGCCGTAGACCGCCCGCGCGACTTCACGGCCGCCTCGGACGCCTTTTCAACTGCGTATTGCCGCGCCAGCGGATCGTCAGACACCAGCATATCCACCGCTTCAAGCCGTTTGACCTCGTCCCGCAGACGCGCCGCCTCTTCGAACTCAAGGTTCTCCGCCGCCTTGCGCATGTCAGTGCGCAAGCCCTCCAGAACCGCCTCAAGGTTCGCGCCATGCAGCGGTTTGTCGATTTTGGCGGTGATGCGTGACTGGTCCGTGTCACCTTTGTAGAGCCCCGACAGGATGTCCTCGACGTTCTTTTTTACCGTTTCGGGGGTGATGCCGTGTTCTTCATTATAGGCGATCTGTTTCGCGCGGCGGCGGTCGGTTTCATCAAGGGCGCGCTCCATCGAGCCGGTGATGCGGTCGGCGTACATGATCACCCGGCCGTCGACGTTGCGCGCGGCCCGGCCGATGGTCTGGATGAGCGAGGTTTCCGAGCGCAGGAAGCCTTCTTTGTCGGCGTCGAGAATGGCCACCAGCCCGCATTCGGGGATGTCCAGACCTTCGCGCAACAGGTTGATGCCGATCAATACGTCGAACGCGCCAAGGCGCAGATCACGCAGGATTTCGATACGTTCCAGCGTGTCGATGTCCGAATGCATATAGCGCACCTTGATGCCCTGTTCGTGCATGTATTCGGTCAGATCCTCGGCCATGCGTTTGGTCAGGGTGGTCACCAGCGTACGGTACCCGGCCTCGGCCACGCGGCGCACTTCGTCGAGCAGATCGTCGACCTGGGTTTCCACCGGGCGAATTTCGATGGCCGGGTCCAGCAGGCCGGTGGGGCGGATCACCTGTTCGGCAAACACGCCGCCGGTCTGTTCGATTTCCCATCGCGATGGTGTCGCTGAAACGAACACCGATTGCGGGCGCATGGCGTCCCATTCCTCGAACTTCAAAGGCCGGTTATCCATGCAGGACGGAAGGCGGAATCCGTGTTCGGCCAGAGTGAATTTGCGCCGGTAGTCGCCTTTGTACATGCCGCCGATCTGCGGCACGGATACGTGGGATTCATCGGCGAACACGATGGCGTTGTCGGGGATGAATTCGAACAGGGTGGGGGGCGGTTCGCCCGGCGCACGGCCCGTGAGGTAACGCGAATAGTTCTCGATGCCGTTGCAGACGCCGGTGGCTTCAAGCATTTCCAGGTCGAAATTGGTGCGTTGTTCCAGCCGCTGTGCTTCGAGCAGTTTGCCGTCGGCGACCAGTTGATCAAGCCGTTGGCGCAGTTCTTTTTTGATGTGGATGACAGCCTGCTGCATGGTCGGTTTCGGGGTCACATAGTGAGAATTGGCGTAGATGCGGATCTGTTCGAACGTGTCGGTCTTTTCGCCGGTCAGGGGATCGAATTCGGTAATACTCTCCAGTTCCTCGCCAAAGAACGACAGCCGCCAGGCGCGGTCTTCGAGGTGGGCGGGAAAGATTTCCAGCGAATCGCCGCGCACCCGGAACGACCCGCGCTGAAACGCGGCTGATCGTTGCGGCGGTATTGCTGGGCCACCAGATCGGCCATGACCAGGCGTTGGTCGTATTCCTTGCCGACTTTCAGATCCTGGGTCATCGCGCCATAGGTTTCGACCGAACCGATGCCATAGATGCAGGATACGGACGCGACGATGATCACGTCATCACGTTCCAGCAGGGCGCGGGTGGCCGAGTGGCGCATGCGGTCGATCTGTTCGTTGATCTGGCTTTCTTTTTCAATGTAGGTGTCAGAGCGGGCCACATAGGCCTCGGGCTGGTAATAGTCGTAAAAGGATACGAAATATTCGACTGCGTTGTCGGGAAAGAAGTTCTTGAACTCGCCGTATAGCTGGGCCGCCAGGGTTTTGTTGGGGGCCAGGATGATCGCCGGGCGCTGGGTTTCCTCGATCACCTTGGCCATGGTGAATGTCTTGCCGGTGCCGGTCGCACCCAGCAGCACCTGATCCTGTTCGCCGCCGTCGACGCCCTGCACCAGTTCGGCAATGGCTGTGGGTTGATCGCCGGCGGGTTCGAATTCGGTTTCCATCCGAAATGGGATACCGCCTTCCAGCTTGGGACGGGCCTGAACTTCTGATGAATGTGTCGGCATCTGCGCGCCGGGTTTTTCGGAGTGGGCATATGGCATAGGTTGAGAATCCTTGTTGCGACAAATTTGATCTCTTTTTGTTCCAGTTCAAGGGGTTTTTGGCGGCTTGGCGGCAAGACTGGGACAATTCGAGCCTTGCCGGTTACTGCAAGGTTGCGCATATAGGGGCCGCAAGAGTCACGAAGGAGACGGGCAATGCGCGCGCGGATTTTCAAGCCAGCCAGAAACGCCATGACATCAGGAATGGCCAAGACCCGTAAGTGGGTGCTGGATTTTGCGCCTGAATCCGCCCGTAGAGTTGATCCGTTGATGGGCTGGACCTCGTCGGATGACACGCAATCCCAGGTGCGTCTGCGTTTTGAAAGTAAGGAAGCCGCACTAGAGTATGCCGAGGCGCACGGGATCGAGGCCGAAGTTTTCGAACCTAAGCCGCGCAAGCCAAATGTGCGTCCCGGTGGTTATGGCGATAACTTTGCTACCAACCGGCGCGGGGCATGGACGCACTGAGCCGGATTGCCGCCCGGGCCCTGGTGCGCTTTGGCCACGGGATCATTCCTGCCGGTTGGAATAAGGTAGCTGAAACGGGCGTGATCGTAGGTTGCAGAGCTGTTTGCGGTCTTGAATTTGGTGCAATGCCCGGTTATGTGCGCCTTAGTCGCTAGCAGAAAGAGCCCCGAAAATGGCCACCACCAACCCAATACAGTTCATCCAGCAGGTCCGCGCAGAGGTCTCTAAGGTCGTTTGGCCGACCCGCCGCGAGGTTTTCCTGACCACTGTGATGGTTTTCATCATGGCCGCTCTGACAGCCGTTTTCTTTGCGGCAGTCGATCTGTTGATCCGTACAGGATTGCAGGGAGTTCTTACCCTGTTCGGCTAGGTATTGCCGGACTGGGAAATATGTCAAAACCCCTTGATAAGCGGCAGAATGGGGAGTAGGTCAGCCCCTGATCCCAATAGAAGGCGTGCGGCGATTCGTGTTGCGCGCCGCTTTTTGTTCGGGGCGATGGTGGGGTAACTACCTGAAATATATCGAATTTGCGGCGCGGCCTGACGGCGGGCCAGGCAGTATAAGGGCGGAAGAGATCAATGGCGAAACGGTGGTACTCGGTCAGCGTTCTCTCAAATTTTGAGAAAAAGATCGCGGAACAGATTCGTACGTCGGTTTCCGAGAACGGCCTTGAGGAAGATATCGACGAGGTACTGGTACCCACCGAAGAGGTGATCGAGGTGCGCCGGGGCAAGAAGGTCACGACCGAGCGGCGCTTCATGCCCGGCTATGTGTTGGTGCATATGGAGATGTCGGATCAAGGCTATCACCTGATCAATTCGATCAACCGCGTCACCGGGTTTCTCGGGCCGCAGGGCCGCCCCATGCCGATGCGCGACGCCGAGGTGAACGTGCTGTTGAACCGGGTGCAGGAGGGCGAGGAGTCGCCACGCACGCTAATCCGTTTCGAGATAGGCGAGAAGGTAAAAGTAAACGACGGCCCGTTCGAGGATTTCGACGGCATGGTCGAACAGGTAGACGACGACAACCAGCGCCTGAAGGTGACGGTGTCGATCTTTGGCCGGGAAACCCCGGTCGAACTGGAATTCACGCAGGTCACCAAACAGATCTGAGTGGGCGGTGGGTTTCACCCACCCTACGGTGTATTCGCACCGTTTATTCGTGGGAGGCAGGCCGGGCGCGCCCGGATTTGCCGGACCACGCCAACCATAGGCAAAGGGACGCGTCCCGATGTCGTTGCAGGGCGGGGGTCACCCCGCCGATGAAAGGAAGGGCCACATGGCCAAGAAACTAGTCGGTACGATGAAACTGCAGGTTCCTGCAGGTCAGGCAAACCCGTCGCCACCCGTTGGTCCGGCGTTGGGTCAGCGCGGCATCAACATCATGGAATTCTGCAAGGCGTTCAACGCCAAGACCGCAGATCTTGAGCCCGGCGCGCCGTGCCCGACCGTGATCAGCTATTATCAGGACAAGTCCTTTTCCATGGACATCAAGACGCCCCCGGCGTCGTATTTCCTGAAGAAGGCTGCCAAGGTGAAATCCGGCGCGACCAACCCGTCGCGCGATATCGTTGGCTCTGTGTCGGTTGCTCAGGTCAAGGAAATCGCCGAAGCGAAGATGAAGGATCTGAACGCCAACGATATCGATGGCGCGATGCAGATCATCATGGGCTCTGCCCGCTCTATGGGCATCGAGGTGAAATAAGATGGCAAAGCTAGGAAAACGTATCCGCGCCGCGCGCGAAGCATTCGCCGGCAAAGACAATGTGTCGGTGGAAGAGGCCGTAGCCCTGGTCAAGGGAAGCGCCAAGGCGAAGTTCGATGAGACCATCGAAATTGCCATGAACCTGGGTGTCGACCCGCGCCATGCGGATCAGATGGTCCGCGGTGTGATCGGCCTGCCCAACGGTACCGGCAAGACGGTCCGCGTTGCGGTATTTGCCCGCGACGCCAAGGCGGACGAGGCCAAGGCGGCTGGTGCTGACATCGTTGGTGCCGAGGATCTGATGGAGATCGTTCAGGGCGGCACGATCGACTTTGATCGCTGTATCGCCACGCCGGACATGATGCCGGTTGTCGGTCGTCTGGGTAAGGTTCTTGGCCCACGCAACCTGATGCCGAACCCCAAGGTGGGGACGGTGACCATGGATGTGACCGAGGCTGTCAAGGCGGCCAAGGGCGGCGAAGTGCAGTTCCGGGTCGAAAAGGCCGGGGTGATTCATGCTGGTGTTGGCAAGGCGTCGTTTGACGAGGCCAAGCTGGTCGAGAACATCCGGGCCTTTGTTGGCGCAGTTTCCAAGGCCAGGCCGGCGGGTGCCAAGGGTACGTATATGAAGAAAATCGCGCTCAGCTCGACCATGGGTCCGGGTGTCAGCGTTGATGTGGCGAACGCCACCGGCGAATGATTGCGTAGGGTGGGTGGTCACCCACCCTGCGGTAATTTGACACCTTTGGGTGTCAGATAGCGGGGCCAGAAGATCGGCCCTGTTCTGTCCGAGACGGAGGGTTCAGCATCAGCTGAATAATTCCTTCCTGAGATGGGAAACGAGAATTGATCGCCCCTCGCGGTGATTTTGGCTCGGGACCCTGAAATTGGACCCGAAGCCCCGGTTAAGACCGGGGTAAATGAGAGCCGGGGGGCAACCCCCAAATTTGGAGTGAAACTGTGGATAGAGCCCAGAAAGAGAAAGTGGTCGAGGAACTCGGCCAGATCTTTGAAAGCTCTGGCGTCGTGGTGGTTTCCCACTACGTCGGTCTGACAGTTGCCGAGATGCAGGATCTGCGCGCGCGTGCACGCGACGCGGGTGGATCTGTGCGTGTTGCCAAAAACAGGCTCGCCAAAATCGCCCTTGAGGGACGCCCGTGTGAATCGATCACGAGCCTTCTGACGGGCATGACCGTTCTGACCTATTCCGAGGATCCCGTGGCAGCAGCCAAGGTAGCCGAGGACTTTGCCAAGGAGAACAGCAAGTTCGAAATCCTTGGCGGGGCAATGGGTGAGAACGCTCTGGACCGGGCCGGTGTCAAGGCCGTGTCGAACATGCCGTCGCGCGAAGAGCTTATCTCTTCGATCGCTGGTTGTATCGGCGCACCTGCATCGAATATCGCCGGGGCCATTGGCGCACCTGCAAGCAATATCGCAAGCATCCTTTCGACCCTCGAAGAGAGGGCCGAGGCTGCGTAAGCGGTTGGCACTGAATGATCGGCGTGGGGCATTCGCCCACACGTTGGAACACAAAACTGTAAACGGAAAGAGCTGATAAAATGGCTGATCTGAAGAAAATGGCAGAAGAGATCGTTGGTCTCACCCTGCTCGAAGCACAAGAACTGAAAACCATCCTCAAGGACGAGTATGGCATCGAGCCCGCCGCTGGCGGTGCTGTTGTCATGGCAGCCGGTGGCGACGCCGGTGGCGCAGCTGAGGAAGAAAAGACTGAATTCGACGTGATCCTGAAGAACCCGGGNGCTTCGAAAATCGGCGTGATCAAAGAAGTTCGCGGCCTGACCGGTCTTGGCCTGAAAGAAGCCAAGGAACTGGTTGAAGCCGGCGGCAAGATCAAGGAAGGCGTCAGCAAAGACGAAGCCGAGGAAGTCAAGGCCAAGCTGGAAGCAGCTGGCGCTGAGGTTGAAGTCGTGTAAGCATTGGGTGAAACCCACGCGCATTGACGCGCATGAAATTGGCTGGATCCGGGCATGCTCCGGGTCCAGCCGAACCTGTCTTAGAAAAAGCCCCTAGCGGGGGTTTTTTCTAAGGCGCGGTTCGTTGGATCGGGAGGCTGCCACTCGGGGCGGTGGCCATGAATTGATCTGAAACGCGCTGTCTCGAAGGGCCAAGGTGCCGGTGCCCGGCGGTATCCTTGACTGGTGAGAAATAGATAAAGGTGACATCTGACATGGCTCAATCGTTCCTAGGCCAGAAACGTCTTCGCAAGTATTACGGTAAAATCCGCGAAGTATTGGAAATGCCGAACCTCATCGAGGTTCAGAAATCCTCTTATGATCTGTTCCTGAACTCTGGTGAGGCCGTAACGCCCACCGAAGGCGAAGGCATCATGGGCGTGTTCCAGTCGGTCTTTCCGATCAAGGATTTCAACGAAACCAGCGTGCTGGAATTCGTGAAATACGAGCTGGAAAAGCCGAAATACGACGTCGAGGAATGTCAGCAGCGCGACATGACGTACAGCGCGCCTTTGAAAGTCACCCTGCGTCTGATCGTGTTTGATATCGACGAAGACACCGGGGCCAAGTCGGTCAAGGACATCAAGGAACAGGACGTATTCATGGGCGACATGCCCCTGATGACACCGAACGGCACATTCGTGGTAAACGGCACAGAGCGGGTGATCGTTTCCCAGATGCACCGTTCCCCTGGCGTGTTCTTTGACCACGACAAGGGCAAGACGCACAGCTCGGGCAAGCTGTTGTTTGCCTGCCGGATCATCCCCTATCGCGGCTCCTGGCTGGACTTTGAGTTTGACGCCAAGGACATCGTGTTCGCCCGGATCGACCGGCGCCGCAAACTGCCTGTGACAACCCTGCTTTATGCGCTGGGATTGGACCAGGAAGGCATCATGGATGCCTATTACAACACCGTTCAGTACAAGCTGAAGAAGAACAAGGGCTGGGTCACTCCGTTCTTCCCCGATCGCGTGCGTGGCACCCGTCCTCCACATGATTTGATCGACGCCAAAACCGGAGAAATCATCTTTGAGGCCGGCAAGAAAGGTCACCCCGCGCGCGGTTAAAAAGCTGATCGACGAAGGCAAGGTCAAGAACCTGCTGGTGCCGTTCGAACATATCGTCGGCAAGTTCGCCGCCAAGGACATCATCAACGAGGAAACCGGCGCGATCTATGTCGAGGCCGGCGACGAGTTGACGCTGGAATACGACAAGGAAGGCACGCTGATCGGCGGCACCGCGCAAGAGCTGATTGATGCCGGCATAACCGATATCCCGGTGCTGGACATCGACAACATCAACGTCGGTCCCTACATGCGCAACACCATGGCGGCGGACAAGAACATGAACCGCGATGGCGCGCTCATGGACATCTACCGCGTCATGCGCCCGGGCGAGCCGCCCACAGTCGAGGCCGCGTCGAACCTGTTCGATACGTTGTTTTTTGACAGCGAACGCTATGACCTTTCTGCCGTTGGCCGCGTCAAGATGAACATGCGTCTGGCGCTGGACGCTGAAGACACCATGCGCATCCTGCGCCGCGAAGACATCGTTGCCTGCATCAAGGCGTTGGTGGATCTGCGCGACGGGCGCGGTGGCATCGACGATATTGACCACCTTGGCAACCGCCGGGTGCGCTCGGTTGGTGAGCTGATGGAGAACCAGTACCGCGTCGGCCTTTTGCGGATGGAGCGCGCCATCAAGGAACGCATGTCATCGGTCGAGATCGACACGGTGATGCCGCAGGATTTGATTAACGCCAAGCCGGCGGCTGCCGCTGTGCGCGAATTCTTTGGCTCCAGCCAGTTGTCGCAGTTCATGGACCAGACCAACCCGCTTTCGGAAGTGACGCACAAGCGTCGTCTTTCCGCGCTTGGGCCGGGTGGTCTGACCCGCGAACGTGCCGGATTTGAGGTGCGCGATGTGCATCCGACTCACTATGGCAGGATGTGTCCGATTGAAACGCCGGAAGGGCCGAACATTGGTCTGATCAACAGCCTTGCCACATTCGCGCGGGTGAACAAATACGGCTTTATCGAGACGCCCTATCGCGTGGTCAAGGACAGCCATGTAACGGACGAAGTACACTATATGTCCGCCACCGAAGAAATGCGTCACACCGTGGCGCAGGCCAACGCGACGCTGGATAATGATGGCAACTTCATTAACGATCTGGTGTCGACCCGAAAATCGGGTGACTATACCCTGTCACCACGTGAAAACGTGGACCTGATTGACGTCAGCCCAAAGCAGTTGGTTTCGGTTGCAGCCTCGCTGATCCCGTTCCTGGAAAACGACGACGCCAACCGCGCCCTGATGGGGTCGAACATGCAACGTCAGGCGGTTCCGCTGCTGCGGGCCGAGGCACCGCTGGTCGGCACCGGTATCGAGGAAGTCGTGGCACGCGATTCCGGCGCGGCCTATATGGCCAAACGCGGCGGGATTATCGACCAGGTGGANGCGCAGCGGATNGTGATCCGGGCAACCGAGGATCTGGAACTGGGTGACGCNGGCGTTGACATCTACCGGATGCGCAAGTTCCAGAGGTCGAACCAGAACACCTGTATCAACCAGCGTCCGCTGGTGAAGGTGGGTGATACGGTCCGCAAGGGACAGGTGATTGCCGACGGTCCATCGACTGATATGGGTGAACTGGCACTGGGCAAGAACGTGGTCGTCGCGTTCATGCCGTGGAATGGCTATAACTACGAGGATTCGATCCTGATTTCCGAGCGGATTGCCCGCGACGACGTATTTACCTCGATCCATATCGAGGAATTCGAGGTCGCGGCCCGCGATACCAAGCTGGGCCCGGAAGAGATTACCCGCGATATTCCCAACGTTGGCGAAGAAGCGCTGCGCAACCTGGATGAGGCCGGCATCGTTTATATCGGTGCCGACGTGGAGCCGGGCGATATTCTGGTGGGCAAGATCACCCCAAAGGGCGAGAGCCCGATGACCCCGGAAGAAAAGCTGTTGCGGGCAATCTTTGGCGAAAAGGCCAGTGACGTGCGGGATACATCCCTGCGGGTCAAGCCGGGTGATTTCGGCACGGTGGTCGAGGTGCGTGTATTCAACCGCCACGGGGTCGAAAAGGACGAACGCGCCCTTCAGATCGAGCGCGAAGAAGTCGAGCGTCTGGCCCGTGACCGCGACGATGAGCTGACCATTCTTGACCGCAACATCTATGCGCGTCTGCACGGGATGGTGCTGGGCAAGACGGCTGTGAAAGGCCCGAAAGGCGTCAAATCGGGGTCTGTGATCACCGAGGAATTGCTGCAAACCCTGACCCGTGGTCAGTGGTGGCAACTGGCACTGGGCGAAGAGGGCGACGCACAGATCGTCGAGGCTCTGAACGAACAGTATGAGGTGCAAAAGCGCGCTTTGGATGCACGGTTCGAGGATAAGGTCGAAAAGGTGCGGCGTGGCGACGATCTGCCGCCGGGTGTGATGAAGATGGTCAAGGTGTTCGTGGCCGTGAAGCGTAAATTGCAGCCGGGCGACAAGATGGCCGGTCGGCACGGCAACAAGGGTGTGATTTCCAAGGTGGTGCCGATGGAGGACATGCCGTTCCTCGCCGATGGTACGCCGGTTGATTTCTGTCTGAACCCTCTGGGTGTGCCATCGCGCATGAACGTCGGGCAAATCCTTGAGACGCACATGGGCTGGGCCGCACGCGGACTGGGCCTGAACATCGACGACGCACTTGGCGACTACCGCCGCTCGGGCGATCTGACGCCAGTGCGTGAAGCTATGACCCATGCCTATGGCGACGAGGTTTACGCCGAAGGCCTGGCCGACATGAGCGAGAGTGATCTGCTTGAGGTGGCTGAAAACGTTACCAACGGCGTGCCGATTGCGACACCGGTATTTGACGGTGCCAAAGAGGCTGACGTGAATGATGCGCTGAAGCGGGCCGGGTTCTCGGAAAGCGGTCAGTCGGTGCTGTTCGACGGTCTGACAGGCGAGCAGTTTGCCCGCCCTGTTACCGTGGGCATCAAGTACCTGCTGAAACTGCACCACCTGGTGGACGACAAGATCCACGCGCGTTCGACCGGGCCGTACAGCCTCGTTACCCAGCAGCCATTGGGTGGTAAGGCGCAGTTCGGTGGTCAGCGCTTCGGGGAAATGGAGGTCTGGGCGCTTGAGGCGTACGGGGCCGCCTATACCCTGCAGGAAATGCTGACGGTGAAATCGGATGACGTTGCGGGCCGGACCAAGGTCTATGAGAGCATCGTCAAGGGCGAGGATAATTTCGAGGCGGGCGTTCCCGAGAGCTTTAACGTTCTGGTGAAAGAAGTCCGTGGCCTTGGCCTGAACATGGAACTCCTGGATGCGGAGGTGGAAGAGTGAGGGCTTCGCGTGGGCTCAGGGCGGTTTTGCATGCCGTAGCGGTTCTGGTATTTGGAGCGTTTGGCTTCTTTGCTGGAACCGTCGTTGGCAGCCAATCACGCATGGATATCAGTCTGTCGATTAATACCGCTGAGGGTATCGATGGTGAAATCACACGTCGCGAATCGTCAGATTGGAACACTTTGGAAATTGCTACAGCGATTTGCAAAACCCGCACCGGCCTAGGTCGCTTCGAATACAATCATTCTTCCCGTCCCGCCGAAAAGTTTGAATTTTCGTGCCCGGAACCTGGAAAGGAAACCCAATGAACCAGGAACTGACAAACAACCCGTTCAACCCGTTGACCCCGCCGAAAGTGTTCGACGAGATCAAGGTGTCGCTGGCATCGCCCGAACGCATCCTGTCGTGGTCCTACGGCGAGATCAAAAAGCCCGAGACCATCAACTACCGCACGTTCAAGCCCGAGCGTGACGGTCTGTTCTGCGCGCGTATCTTTGGCCCGATCAAGGATTATGAATGCCTGTGTGGCAAATACAAACGCATGAAATATCGCGGCGTTGTCTGCGAAAAATGCGGTGTGGAAGTCACCCTGCAAAAGGTCCGCCGCGAGCGTATGGGCCATATCGAACTGGCCGCCCCCGTCGCGCACATCTGGTTTCTGAAATCCCTGCCATCCCGTATCGGCCTGATGCTGGACATGACTCTGCGCGATCTTGAACGGGTTCTCTACTTTGAAAACTACGTGGTGATTGAACCGGGTCTGACCGATCTGACTTACGGCCAGATGCTGAACGAAGAAGAGTTCATGGACGCCCAGGACGCCTATGGCATGGATGCGTTCACGGCCAATATTGGTGCCGAAGCGATCCGCGAAATGCTGGCCCAGATCGACCTGGAATCCGAAGCTGACCAACTGCGCGCCGATCTGGCCGTAGCCACGGGTGAGTTGAAGCCCAAGAAGATCATCAAACGGCTGAAGGTCGTGGAATCCTTCCTGGAATCCGGCAACCGCCCGGAATGGATGGTTCTGACCGTGATCCCGGTGATTCCACCGGAACTGCGCCCGCTGGTGCCGCTGGATGGCGGCCGTTTTGCCACGTCCGATCTGAACGATCTGTATCGCCGGGTGATCAACCGGAATAATCGTTTGAAGCGCCTGATCGAGCTGCGCGCGCCTGATATCATCGTGCGCAACGAAAAGCGGATGTTGCAGGAATCTGTAGACGCTCTGTTTGACAATGGTCGTCGTGGCCGGGTCATCACCGGTGCCAACAAGCGCCCGCTGAAATCGCTCAGCGACATGCTGAAAGGCAAACAGGGCCGGTTCCGCCAGAACCTTTTGGGCAAACGGGTCGATTTCTCGGGTCGTTCGGTAATTGTGACGGGTCCGGAACTGAAGCTGCATCAATGTGGCTTGCCGAAAAAGATGGCTTTGGAGCTGTTCAAGCCGTTCATTTATAGCCGGCTTGAGGCCAAGGGCCTCAGCAGCACCGTCAAGCAAGCCAAAAAGCTGGTGGAAAAGGAGCGTCCCGAAGTGTGGGACATTCTGGACGAGGTGATCCGCGAACACCCCGTCATGTTGAACCGCGCGCCGACATTGCACCGTCTGGGCATTCAGGCGTTTGAACCGGTGTTGATCGAAGGCAAGGCGATTCAGTTGCATCCGCTGGTTTGTTCGGCCTTTAACGCCGACTTTGACGGCGATCAGATGGCCGTTCACGTTCCGCTCAGCCTTGAGGCGCAACTTGAGGCCCGCGTGTTGATGATGTCCACCAACAACGTGCTGTCGCCCGCCAACGGTGCGCCGATCATCGTACCGTCGCAGGATATGATCCTCGGGCTTTATTATGTGACGCTGGAACGCAAGGGTATGGTCGGCGAAGGCAAAGTCTTTGGTACCATCGAAGAAGTTCAGCATGCGTTGGGCGCGGGCGAGGTGCACCTGCATTCTTCGGGTCTATCATTGGCCGGATCACGCAGATCGACGACGAAGGCAATGAGATCCAGAAGCGGTTTGAAACCACGCCGGGTCGGATGTTGCTGGGCAATTTGCTGCCGCTGAACAACAAGGCTCCGTTTGACTTGGTCAACCGTTTGCTGCGCAAAAAGGAAGTGCAGCAGATCATTGACACTGTTTACCGCTATTGCGGTCAGAAAGAGAGCGTCATTTTCTGCGACCAGATCATGACCATGGGCTTTAAAGAGGCGTTCAAGGCCGGAATTTCCTTTGGCAAGGACGACATGCTGATTCCCGACACCAAATGGCCGATCGTCGACGAGACACGCGGCCAAGTGAAGGATTTCGAACAGCAATACATGGACGGCCTGATCACGCAGGGCGAAAAGTACAACAAGGTGGTGGATGCCTGGTCCAAGTGCAATGATCGGGTCACTGACGCCATGATGGGGGCCATTTCGGCCAGTCAGACGAACGACGCCGGTACCGAAATGGAGCCGAACTCGGTCTATATGATGGCGCACTCCGGCGCGCGTGGTTCGGTGACGCAGATGAAGCAGTTGGGCGGGATGCGCGGGTTGATGGCCAAGCCGAACGGCGACATCATCGAAACGCCGATCATCTCGAACTTCAAGGAGGGTCTGTCGGTTCTCGAGTACTTCAACTCGACCCACGGTGCCCGTAAGGGTCTGTCGGATACGGCGCTGAAAACCGCCAACTCGGGCTATCTAACGCGGCGTCTGGTGGATGTGGCCCAGGATTGTATCGTGCGAATGCGCGATTGCGGCACCGAGAAAGCCATCACTGCCGAACCTGGGGTGAATGACGGTGAAGTTGTCGCAACACTAAGCGAGCGTCTTTTGGGAAGGGTTGCCGCCGAAGATATCTGCAAGCCAGGTACGCAAGAGGTTATCGTCTCTGCCGGTCAGCTGATTGATGAACGCATGTCTGACGCCATCGAAGAGGCCGGGGTACGTTCGACCCGTATCCGCTCGCCTTTGACCTGCGAGGCCGAGGAAGGCGTTTGTGCCATGTGTTACGGGCGCGATCTGGCGCGTGGTATGATGGTCAACTCAGGCGAGGCCGTGGGCATCATCGCCGCACAGTCGATCGGCGAACCGGGTACACAGTTGACCATGCGGACCTTCCACATTGGCGGCGTTGCCCAAGCGGGCCAGCAGTCGTTCCAGGAGGCGAACCAGGACGGCAAAATTGCCTTCGAGAACGCCAATACTCTGGAGAATGCTGACGGCGAGATCCTGGTGATGGGCCGTAACATGAAGCTGGTCATCAACGATTCCGTTGGCGAAGAGCGGGTCAGCCACAAGCTGAGCTATGGTTCCAAGCTGTTCGTCAAGGATGGTGCTGATGTTGCCCGTGGCGACAAGCTGTTTGAGTGGGATCCCTATACTCTGCCGATCATTGCCGAGAAGGCGGGGACGGCGAAGTTTGTCGATCTTGTGTCGGGCATTGCCGTTCGCGATGAAACCGATGAAGCCACGGGTATGACACAGAAGGTCGTGATCGACTGGCGCGCTGCCCCCAAGGGCAACGAATTGAAGCCCGAGGTCATTCTGGTCGACAAAGATGGCGAACCGGTCCGCAACGCTGCGGGTAATCCGATCACCTATGCGATGTCGGTTGACGCCGTTCTGTCGATTGAAGAAGGGCAAGAGATCAAGGCAGGCGAAGTTGTCGCGCGGATCCCGCGTGAGGGTGCCAAGACCAAGGACATCACCGGCGGTCTGCCGCGTGTGGCTGAATTGTTTGAGGCACGTCGCCCCAAGGACCACGCCATCATCGCCGAGATCGACGGCTATGTGCGGTTCGGGCGCGACTATAAGAACAAGCGCCGGATCAGCATCGAGCCTGCGGATGAAAGCCAGGAAACGGCGGAATACATGGTGCCCAAGGGCAAGCATATTCCGGTTCAGGAGGGCGATTTCATCCAGAAGGGTGAATACCTGATGGACGGCAACCCGGCCCCGCATGACATTCTGGCGATCATGGGTGTCGAAGCACTTGCCGATTACATGATCGACGAGGTGCAGGATGTGTATCGTTTGCAAGGCGTGAAGATCAACGACAAGCATATCGAGGTGATCGTGCGCCAGATGCTCCAGAAATGGGAGATCAAGGACAGTGGCGATACCACGCTGCTCAAGGGCGAACATGTCGACAAGCAAGAGTTTGAACAGGCCTGCGAAAAGGCGCTGTCCAAGAACGGACGCCCGGCCAAGGGCGAACCGATCCTGTTGGGCATCACCAAGGCATCGTTGCAGACCCGCAGCTTTATCTCGGCGGCGTCGTTCCAGGAAACCACGCGGGTTCTGACCGAGGCGTCGGTACAGGGCAAGCGCGACAAGCTGGTCGGCCTGAAGGAAAACGTCATCGTTGGCCGTCTGATCCCGGCTGGTACCGGGGGGGCAACCCAACGGGTACGCCAGGTCGCTCAGGATCGCGACAATGTGGTGATCGAGGCGCGGCGCGAAGAGGCCGAGGCCGCTGCTGCACTGGCCGCGCCGATGGAGGGTGATATCATCGGTGGAGACGAGTTCGACACATTCATGGTGGACACGCCGGAAAGCCGCGAGTGATCGACGACAAACAGGTTTATCCCCCCGTGCAGATAGGCGCGGGGGGGCGACCCGACATGACGACAGACGTGGCCTGGAAATGTTGCGTTCTGTGACGCAGGGGCACCGATCAGGGGCCAGAGCAGCCACGCGCGCGATGCACCAATCCCGCTTGAACTGATCATGCGACAATGGCAGGATGTAACCTGTTGAGAACCTTGGCATACATTTGACGCCTATGACACGGTTCCTGGGGTTGAGCGGCGCTGGGTAAGGTATGGACAAAGAGCAAGGTCAAACAAGCACCCGATTGCGCAAAAATGTCAAATTTGTCTACCATTTTGGCGCTCCCTTTTCGGAAAACGATCAATTGATTTGGTCGCTTCGCAAGAATTCCGTTCTGCTGTCCGAAAATGGAGTTTCTGCGCCCAGACCAAAGAGATTCAAGTCGCTTATTCCCACGCTCATTTCCGGGCAGGACGGAGACTTGCCTCCTGTCGAAGACCAGGAGAGTTTCTTCAGTGCGATTTGCAGCAAGGAAACAATTGACCGGGTAATTCTGTCGAACAGCACCTTCATCGGGTCTCCGACGTGGATGTTGGCTGATGGGCAGTTTTATCCGAATGCTGCCCGAAACATTGCCAGTATCCGCAATCTGCTGCCAGGAAATCCCTGCGAGTTTTTCATCGGCTTGTCCAATCCGGTCAAGTGCATGTCAGCTGCGTTTGGGGCGCAGACTAACAGATCGCACCAGCAGTTTTTCAACAAGATTGAGTTGGAATCAATCCGATGGTCGGATGTCATTCTCGCGATAAAGGAAGCATTGCCTGATACGCCAATCTCGGTTTGGTGCGATGAGGACACGCCGTTTCTTTGGCCGACGATTATGCGGGACGTATCCGGGTTGAACCTGGAAACGCCAATGGAAGGTGAATTCGATATCATTCGCAAGATCATGTCGAAAGAGGGCNGCAACCGAATGGAAGCCTATTTGAATGACCGTCCAAACCTGAACGAATTGCAGCGCCGGCGGGTAAAGGCCGAATTCCTGCAGAAATTCGTACTGAGCAGCGCGGTTGAAGAAGAGATTGATCTGAAGGGTTGGACCGATGCAACTGTGGATGCTCTGACCGAGATCTACGAAGACGATGTTGAACGTATCGAACACATGCCGGGAATTAACCTTATATCGGCATAGAGCGTGTTGCGTTTAGTCGCGGTACGCAGTTGTCAGGGGGTTGAGAACACCTGTTTGACACGCTCGACATCAATGGCGAAACGGCTGGCAAATTCAGTTTCCTGTTCCTGTGTCAGGGGGGTGACCGGTACGGGCTTGACCTGTTTCTGACGCGAGTCGTTGAACCTGCTATGGGTACGCACAAACATTGGCGGATCCGGAAACGTCACTGTCGGCATGAATCTGTTAATCTTCCCATGGGCAAAATTCATGATGGTCTGGCGGGCACCGCCGGCGATGTGCATCCCGAGAGAAGCCACATAATAGGGCCGAAAGACGCTGGTGGCGGAAACACCGTGTTTGCCGACTTCGGCCACGTACCCGTTGTGATAGTCAAACGTTACCGCACGGTGGCGTTTCAGCAGCCCCTTGCAATCGGCTGCCGCTTGGCGCAGTTTCTCGACGAAATCGACCGAAATTGCATCGTCATCATCGTGTCGGAACTGAAAACATGGTTCGCCGGGGTTGGTCCGGGCGTTTTGCAGCAGTTCTTTCATGACTTCCCGCTGACGCCGAGGTGGCTCGGCCACAAGGCGCGCCTGCGGCAGGTCTGAAATCAGATCCTCTAGGCGGTCTACATGCTGTTTCGCAAGGCTGGTGCCAATCACGATGATCAGTTCGAAATCCCGGTCGGTTTGATGTTTGAGGCAGGGCAGGGCGATGGTTTCAAACAGGCGAAACCGTTCTTCCAGGCGATCACGACCATAGAGATAGCTGATACGCTCTTCCATCGTTTCATGCTCAACCTGAAACCCGCCATAGGCCGGATAGGAAAACCGGCATATTCCAATGACCTGCATGATAGTTGCCTTGTAACCAGATGTTGCGATACAACAGTTGACTTATCTGCAATCTTGCAGCGCGTTGCGGCATTGGCAAGTGTCTGTCAGGACGTAGGTGAGGCTGTTGACACAGGTCGCGACTCCCCCTATACGCGCGCTATCTCGACATCAGGGGTCCGCCCCAAAAAGTCGAATTCAGTACTGAAGTGGTCAAGATCCGGGCCTTTTGTCCCCGATCCTCTGTATACCAGCCGCGTCGATCCCGAAATTGGGGCCGAAGGCGGTTGTTGCGCTTTGCGGACGCGTAAGGCGTTAAGATTTAACCGCACGCACATGCGTGCACTGACACATGTGTTGATGAGACGGGGAAAGAACCGCTAATGCCAACGATCCAACAGCTGATCCGCAAGCCGCGGCAGCCCAAAGTGAAGCGCTCAAAGTCCATGCATTTGCAGGAATGTCCGCAAAAGCGTGGCGTTTGCACGCGCGTTTATACCACCACGCCGAAAAAGCCGAACTCGGCCATGCGGAAGGTTGCNAANGTGCGCCTGACCAATGGTTTTGAGGTCATTTCGTATATTCCCGGTGAAAGCCACAACTTGCAGGAGCACAGNGTTGTGCTGATCCGCGGCGGTCGTGTAAAAGACCTTCCCGGTGTGCGTTATCACATCCTGCGCGGTGTTCTGGATACCCAGGGCGTCAAAGACCGTAAGCAACGTCGTTCGAAATACGGCGCCAAGCGTCCCAAATAAGGAGAGAGCGAGATGTCACGTCGTCACGCCGCTGAAAAACGCGAAGTCCTGCCGGATGCCAAGTTTGGTGACCGCATTCTGACCAAATTCATGAACAACCTGATGATCGATGGTAAAAAATCGGTCGCTGAACGGATTGTTTACAATGCGATGGATCGCGTTGAGACCAAGATCAAGCGCGCGCCGCTTGAGGTGTTCCATGAAGCACTGGAAAACATCGAACCCTCGGTCGAGGTTCGTTCTCGCCGGGTTGGTGGTGCCACCTATCAGGTGCCGGTCGAAGTCCGCCCCGAGCGCCGTCAGGCGTTGGCGATCCGCTGGCTGATCAACGCCTCGCGGTCGCGCAACGAAAAGACCATGGAAGAGCGCCTCGCAGGCGAACTTATGGACGCGGTTCAGTCCCGTGGTTCCGCCGTGAAAAAGCGCGAAGACACACACAAGATGGCCGAGGCAAACAAAGCCTTCAGCCATTATCGCTGGTAAATTTAAGATTTAGAGGGCCGAGAGATGGCACGCGAATATCCCCTGGAGCGGTACCGCAACTTTGGTATCATGGCGCATATCGATGCAGGTAAAACCACCTGCACCGAGCGGATTCTGTTCTACACCGGCAAGTCCCACAACATTGGTGAGGTGCACGATGGTGCGGCCACCATGGACTGGATGGAGCAAGAGCAGGAACGCGGCATCACCATCACTTCGGCTGCGACCACCACCTTCTGGGAGCGCACCGAGAATGGTGTTGATGTGGACACCGAAAAGCATCGGATGAACATCATCGACACCCCCGGCCACGTGGACTTCACCATCGAAGTTGAACGTTCGCTGGCGGTTCTGGATGGTGCGGTTGCGCTGCTCGATGCCAATGCCGGTGTTGAGCCGCAGACCGAAACCGTCTGGCGTCAGGCTGACCGGTATAAGGTTCCGCGCATCGTGTTCGTCAACAAGATGGACAAGATCGGTGCCGACTTTGACAACTGCGTCAAGATGATCCGCGACCGTACCGGTGCCGTTCCCTGCCCGATCCAGTTCCCCATCGGGGCCGAGACCGAGCTTGAAGGCATCGTTGACCTGATCACCATGGAAGAATGGGTTTGGGAAGGCGAAGACCTGGGCGCGTCCTGGGAAAAGCGCCCGATCCGCGATTCTCTCAAAGATCGCGCTGACGAGATGCGCAACAACATGATCGAGCTGGCCGTCGAAATGGACGACGACGCCATGGAGGCCTATCTCGAAGGCGAAGAGCCCGATGTTGATACCCTGCGCAAACTGATCCGCGCCGGTACCCTGTCGATGACTTTCGTGCCGATCCTTGGCGGTTCCGCGTTCAAGAACAAAGGCGTTCAGCCGCTGCTCAACGCCGTGATCGACTTTTTGCCGAGCCCGCTCGACGTGGTTGATTACATGGGCTTCAAACCCGGCGACGAAACAGAAACCCGTAACATTGCGCGCCGCGCTGATGACAACATGGGCTTCTCTGGACTGGCGTTCAAAATCATGAACGACCCGTTTGTCGGCACGCTGACCTTTACCCGCATCTATTCGGGCGTCCTGAACAAGGGCGACTCGATGCTGAACTCGACCAAGGGCAAGAAAGAGCGCGTTGGCCGGATGATGATGATGCACTCGAATGATCGCGAAGAGATCACCGAAGCGTTTGCCGGCGACATCATCGCGCTGGCCGGTCTCAAGGATACCACAACCGGGGACACGCTCTGCGCAGTCAACGAACCCGTGGTCCTCGAAACCATGACCTTCCCCGATCCGGTTATCGAGATCGCGGTTGAACCCAAGACCAAAGCCGACCAGGAAAAGATGTCTACCGGTCTGGCCCGTCTGGCCGCCGAAGATCCGTCGTTCCGGGTCGAGACCGACTTTGAGTCCGGTCAGGTGATCATGAAGGGCATGGGCGAACTTCACCTTGATATTCTGGTGGATCGTCTCAAGCGTGAATTCAAGGTCGAAGCCAACATCGGCGCGCCACAGGTTGCCTATCGCGAGACCATCGGTCACGAGGTCGAACATACCTACACCCACAAGAAACAGTCGGGTGGGTCCGGTCAGTTCGGCGAGGTCAAGCTGATCATCACCCCGACCGAGCCGGGCGAAGGGTATTCGTTCGAATCCAAGATCGTTGGTGGTTCGGTGCCCAAGGAATACATTCCTGGCGTCGAAAAAGGCATCAAGTCGGTCATGGACTCCGGTCCGCTGGCGGGTTTCCCGGTCATCGACTTCAAGGTGGAACTGATCGACGGCAAGTTCCACGATGTGGACAGTTCCGTTCTGGCCTTTGAAATTGCCGCCCGCATGTGCATGCGTGAAGGTATGCGCAAGGCCGGTGCCAAGATGCTTGAGCCGGTGATGAAGGTCGAAGTGATCACGCCCGAAGAATATACCGGCGGGATCATCGGCGATCTGACATCGCGTCGTGGTCAGGTGACTGGTCAGGAACAGCGCGGCAACGCCATTGCNATCGATTCAATGGTNCCGCTGGCCAACATGTTCGGTTACATCAACACGTTGCGATCCATGTCATCGGGTCGAGCGAACTTTTCGATGCAATTCGACCANTATGATCCGATTCCGCAGAGCATCTCGGAAGAAATTCAGGCAAAATACGCATGACCGGGTGGCGGGGTAAGCCCCGCCCTACCCATTAACCCGTAGGGCGGGCTCACCCCGCCATCCGACGAAAATAAAGGAGGCCACCATGGCTAAGGAAAAGTTTGAGCGTAATAAACCACACGTCAACATTGGCACCATCGGCCACGTTGACCACGGGAAAACCACGTTGACCGCGGCGATCACCAAATATTTTGGTGACTTCAAAGCCTACGACCAGATCGACGGCGCGCCCGAAGAAAAGGCCCGTGGTATCACCATCTCGACCGCGCACGTTGAGTACGAGACCGAGAACCGCCACTACGCCCACGTCGATTGCCCCGGCCACGCCGACTATGTGAAGAACATGATCACCGGTGCGGCGCAGATGGACGGCGCGATCCTGGTTTGTTCGGCTGCCGACGGCCCGATGCCGCAAACCCGCGAGCATATTCTGCTGGGTCGCCAGGTTGGCATCCCGACCATGGTTGTCTACATGAACAAGGTCGATCAGGTCGACGACGAAGAACTGCTGGAACTGGTTGAAATGGAAATCCGCGAATTGCTGGATACCTATGAATACCCCGGCGATGATATTCCGATCATCATGGGTTCGGCCTTGGCCGCATTGGAAGGGCGTGACCCCGAGATCGGCGAAGAGTCGATCCGCAAGCTGATGGCCGCCGTTGACGAATGGATCCCGACACCCGAGCGTGCCGTTGACCAGCCGTTCCTGATGCCGATCGAGGATGTGTTCTCGATTTCGGGTCGTGGTACGGTTGTTACCGGTCGGGTCGAGCGTGGCGTTGTCAATGTTGGTGACGAGATCGAAATCGTTGGCATCAAAGACACCACCAAGACCACGTGTACCGGTGTTGAAATGTTCCGAAAGCTGCTGGATCGCGGTG
>JGI24025J20009_10000968_pt1 | contig 22090 bp, 16 predicted proteins | sample Cruoilmetagenom3_FD_20009 | JGI IMG/M metagenome (IMG submission 20009) | reverse complement strand
CCCAGATACAGCTATTTGTTGATTTTTTTAGGCTCAAGGTGTTTTTTGCTGTGAGGTCAAGTGAGATACGTTGGGAAAACTTATGACTGTCGAGTTATGACTATGAAAGTGGTGAATATCGCTATGGCGAAGTTCAAGATATAGAAAGTTCTGGGAGTGGCGCAGAAGTTGAGGTTTATGACTACGAATCTGGTGAGTATAGAACCTTTGAAATGGAGTGAACACATAATCGGGTAAGGGGAGGTTTTCCTCCCGCCCTCCCCACAAGAAAGGACACAAATGCAGGATAAAGGATAGTCAGAATTTTTTAAAAACTCTCCGAGGCAAATAGGTTATTCACCCTTTTGTGCCTTCACCCGTATCTTCACAGTCGTTTTTGCACCAGGCAAGCACATACTACCTCACCATTGGCGCAGGTACTTTTTTTCTTATTCGAGAAAGGCAATTCTGAGGCAATTGAATTTTTCTTTGAAAAGCAATTTTTCAAGGGAGAATCTGCCCGAAATTCCCTCAAAATTCTTTCGCGGCATAGCACCCACATAGCACCAAAAAAAACACTCACAGCGAAAAGCCATAAGTGCTTGTTTTCATTGGTACGCCAGGAGGGATTCGAACCCCCGACCTACGGATTCGTAGTCCGGCGCTCTATCCAACTGAGCTACTGGCGCATGTGTGGGCTCTTTATAACCTAAGTTGAGCGATTAGCTGTTAGCCATTAGCGTTTAGCTTTAAAAAATCAAGGTATTACGTTAATTAGAAATAACACCCAACGGGTGAAAATTTGTAATAGCAAAACATCCTGTAATCATTAAACTAATAGCTAATAGCTAAAGGCTAATTGCTCGTTTTAAGTATAATGGATCAGGTGTACTGTTGCAAGTCTATGAATTGCTTGACCGACGGGCAGACATCCCGAACAGGACACTCACGACAATTTGGTTTCCTTGCCTTACATATCTGTCTCCCGTGGTTGATCAGGACATAAGTTATCTTACCCCAGTCCTTTTTTGGGACTATTGCCATGAGATCACGCTCTATCTTAATGGGATTGTCTGCCAAGGTCATGCCCAGGCGTTTGGCAAGACGCTTTACATGGGTATCCACTGCTATACCGGCAATCACTCCATAGGCATTGTATAGTACAATATTTGCTGTTTTTCTCCCCACACCGGGGATAGTAACCATTTCTTCCATAGTCCTTGGAAGCTCACCATCGAAACGTTCCACAATGATCCTTGAAGCTGCTCTTATGTTCTTGGCCTTATTCCGGAAAAAACCTGTGGTTCTGATGAGTTCCTCCAGTTCTTCTATAGGGGCTTCAGACATGCTCCTGACATCTGGAAATCGCTCGAATAAAACAGGAGTTACCTGATTCACCCTAACATCAGTGCACTGGGCTGAAAGGATAACTGATACAAGTAATTGGAAAGGGTTTGCGGACTTCAGAGCTATGTGGGCATCCCCATATGTGGCCTCAAGTATTTCTATTACATTCAGTATCCTGGCTCTCTCATTCATGATTGTACCGAAATACCCTATCTGCTGTTTCAGGACCTAAAACATGATTCTGCTCAAAAAGCCCGAGATGCATCCCTTTATAGACAATGTTGAATGCTAAATGGTGAATTGTGGAAGAAGATTTAAAAGACATATACCTTAATTCAAAATTCAGCATTTAGCATTCAACATTTAATTGTGCGCCGCAGATTGGGTTTTTTCAGCGGAATCATTCTTAAAACCTCAATCGCCTCATCAAGACAAAACCCATTGTGATAAGCGCAAGGTGCACCATCCAAGGCGCAAAAAATGCCGGAACCATGCCGGTTTTACCCAAGGTAAGGGCAAAGCTCCAGGTTACCCATGCAGCAAAACCAATAGCCACTCCTAACCCCAGGCCCAGTGAAAGACCTCCACGCTCCTTGAACAGTGTAATGGTCAATCCGACCAAAAGCAGACTGCATCCTAAAAACGGATATAGGATCTGTCCCCACAATACAGTCTCTTGCTCTTTTGCAGAATATCCGGACTGTTTCAGCCTTTGGACACTCCGCCAGAGAGAAACCATATCCATCTGTGCCGGGGGTGTCTTAACAGCAACAAAGTCCTCAGGTGCCTCTGCAAGATCGAGATTCAAGGTCTCAAAGGTGTCAACAGAATATGCGGATTCTTTCCCCTTTCTCAATTTACGTAGTCCATGTTTAAAAATCCACTCATCTCCTGAATATATGGCTTCCGATGCCGCCACGAGTTGCTTAATCACATATTCTTTGTCATATGAAAACCATTGAACGTTTTTTAGCCTTTGGGCGTCCGGGCTCCCGAGTTCTGTGGCCCATATGCTGTTGTCACCCAGGAAAAAAAGCCTGTTTCCCTTCAGCATCCCCCTGGGCGGTCTTTTGTTGACCTCTACCTGAAATATTGCATGGGCCCTTTCTGTTGCTTTAGGGATGTATAATGCCTTTAAGGTGACCAGTATCGCTGACAGAAAAAATGCCGCAAGCAATAAAGGCAATATTACTTTCCATGGCTTAACTCCAAGGGAGCGCATAGCAAGTAGCTCCAAATGTCTTGAAAGAAGCATGATACTTAGAAGCCCTGCAAGTAAAACAGCCAAGGGTGTCAGATCATAGAGTATTTTGGGTATTGATAGGAGAAAGTAGGCCAGAGCTGAGGACATGGGCGCATTTGCCTCGATGAAATCATCCAGCCTCTCAAACACCTCAATCAGGAGATATATCCCGATCAGTCCCGGAAGGACCAGTGCGAACATTAAAAAGAAGTTGCGAAGCAAATACCGGCTAAGCACACTCATGCTAGCGGCCCCCGTCTGTACAGCAGAATTATCAATCCAACGGTTATGCCGGTAAAGATGAAATTGGGTGCCCATAGGGCAATAACAGGTGAAATGTTGCCTGTATCGGCCAAGCTGGCTGCAAAGGCCACTGAAAGGTAGTAGCCCAGAAATGCCGTAAGCCCTAAGGCAATTCCTCCCGAAAGTCCGGTTCTTCCGAACAGTATACCCAACGGTGCCGCCATTATGCCCAGGATCAGGGCACCTATAGGTACTGCCAGTCTCTCGTGAAACTCGGTAAGATAGTGCACCTTGTGTTTGGCGGATGTGTCAGGGTCTGAGGCAGCTTTAAGCAGGTCCTTCAGTCCCAGCTCACCTCTTTTTTGCTTACGGTCCTTACCCGGCAGGCTGAGACGAAGGGCATAGGAGTCAAAATCAAGAGTATCGGTCTTTCTATAATCATCACTTATGCGGTTCAGTGTGCCGTGCCTCAGTCGCAAACCCACTGCCAAGCCGCCTGGCTGAGCAATAAGTTCTCCATCACGTGCCAGGATTTGGTTGGCCATCTGCTTTTTCCGGGCATCTCGTATATAAACTCCCTTGAAACGGTGACCTTGATCCAGGCTCTCATCGACATACATGGTAAGCCCGGACATTGGGCTCAAAAAGGCTTTTTCCGGAATTCCCCTGGCCAAGCTACGTTCAGTTAATTCCCTAATAAAACTCCTGGATACTGATTTTGCCTTTGGAATTACACTAACTGACAAAAAAAAGCTTAGCAGCCAAGCTGTCATTGAGACCGCAATCACAGGTATGATGAGCTTTCTAATGCCTGCACCGCATGCAAATAGTGCAAGTATCTCACTGTCCCTGGAAAGACGCAAAAATCCCAGAAGTACACCTAACAACGTGGCCATAGGAAACACAAGAGCCCAAAATGTCGGAAGCACCAGGATAGCAAATCTACCAAATTCGGCTGGCTTTATCCCTGCCCTGAGCAAAGTTTCCAAAAGGGGCAACAGGCTACCCAGCAACAAAAGGACGCTGAGTGCGCAAAAGGAAAACAGAAAAGGCAGGGCCATTTCCCTTAAGAGCATTTTAGATAATAAAGACATAAGGCTCCATAACAGGAAATTTCCTAAATCACAATCAATCTTGCTCTAATGGAAAAGATGGGATAAACAAGAAACAATACTACACAACACCAATTGCAATCTGTGCTTTGCAGGTGTCGTGTAGCATATGGAGAAATTATGCCCCATCGTATAGAAGTTACATTAAAATTTCATTTTCAAGATCCGCAAGGTCTTAAGACCGCCCGGCAGTGTCGCGAGGACCTCAAGCTGGAGGTCTCCGGCATCAGAACCATCAAGGTCTATCTTATCGATACCGACCTCTCAGAGGAACAACTGAGGGCTGTTGCAGAAGGTCTTTTTTCCGATCCGGTGATCCAGGTAGCGGCAATAAACCGCCCTCTGGCCCTGGAGCTGGCCAAGAAACGTGATTTTTTCTGGGACTGGCTGATAGAATGCGGTTTCAGACCAGGGGTCACGGACAATGAAGGTCGTACTGCAAGGGAGGCCCTTGAGTTGGTTATCGGTCGCAAACTGGGACCGGACCAAGGAGTGTACACCTCTACCCAGTACTGTATTAAGGGAAAGCTTACCTACGATCAGGTAAAAAAGCTGGCAAATGGGCTTCTTGCCAATGATCTGATACAGAGGACCACCATAGTCTCAAGGGATATACTTGGTAAAGTTTGGTCGGAGAGACAGAGCCCTTTCTATTCGGTCCCCAAGGTTAGAGAGAAGGCTTCAGTAGAAGTAAAGGAGATAGATCTTTCTGTGCTAACGGATGAGGAGCTGGTAGCCATGTCAAAAGACAGGGTATTGGCACTCAATCTCAAGGAGATGAAACAGATAAGGGAGTATGTCCAAAGACCTGATGTGCAGGAAAAAAGGGCAAAAGTCGGGCTTACGGGACGACTTACCGACCTTGAACTTGAGGCCCTTGCCCAGACCTGGTCTGAACACTGCAAACACAAGATTTTTAACTCCATCATTAATTACAGGAATGAAGAAGGAAAAAAGACAGTAATTGAGAGCCTTTTTGATACTTATATCCAGGCAGGGACCAGGGAGATCCGCAACAGGCTGGGATCTAATGATTGGTGTCTTTCTGTATTTAAAGACAATGCCGGTGTGATCCGATTCAACGATCGTTATAATGTTGTTTTTAAGGTTGAGACCCATAACAGCCCTTCGGCCCTTGATCCCTATGGCGGTGCCCTTACAGGGATCGTAGGGGTGAACAGGGACCCGTTTGGGACTGGAATGGGGGCAAAGCTGATATTCAACACCAATGTATTTTGCTTCGGGCCTCCGGATTACGACATGCCCCTTCCCAAAGGACTGCTTCACCCTAAACGCATATTCGAAGGCGTACGAGAAGGTGTTGAACACGGGGGTAACCAGAGTGGCATCCCTACAGTAAACGGGTCTATCCTCTTCGACGAGCGCTACCTGGGCAAACCCCTTGTCTTCTGCGGCACAGGGGGCATGATGCCAAAGGAGATTTGCAACAGGCCCAGCCAAGAAAAAAATGCCCGCCCGGGAGACGCCATAGTCATGTGCGGTGGCCGCATAGGAAAAGATGGTATCCACGGAGCAACCTTCTCCTCCGAGGAGCTGCATGAGGGTTCCCCGGCTACGGCAGTGCAGATAGGAGATCCCATAACGCAGAAGAAGATGACAGACTTTCTCCTAAGGGCACGAGACCTTTGCCTGTACAGTTCCATTACTGATAATGGCGCAGGAGGTCTTTCGTCCTCTGTGGGTGAGATGGCACAGGAGACAAACGGGTTTGAGCTCTATCTTGACAGGGCACCATTGAAATATCCGGGGCTTCAGCCATGGGAAATACTGCTTTCCGAGGCCCAGGAGCGGATGACCGTGGCAGTTCCCAAGGAAAAACTGGACGAGTTCATGGGCCTTGCAAAGAAAATGGATGTTGAAGCCACGGTTCTCGGGAACTTCACCGACTCGGGAAAATTTCACAGCCTGTACCAGGGAAAGACCGCGGCATATCTGGACCTGGACTTTGTGCACAACGGACTTCCCAGGCTTGAACTCACTGCAGTGTGGACCCCCCCCGTAAATGAGGAACCCGAGCTGCCTGAACCTATAGATCTCGGCGCAGAGCTCAAGGCCTTGCTTTCTCGCTATAACGTGTGCAGCAAGGAGTATGTAGTCCGCCAGTATGACCATGAGGTCCAAGGAGGGAGCGTTATAAAGCCTCTCACAGGGGCAAAGGACGACGGCCCGAGCGATGCCGCGGTCTTGAGGCCGGACCTTGAATCCCTCGAAGGCTTGGTGGTAGCCCATGGGATCTGTCCTCGCTACAGCGACATAGACACCTTTCACATGGTGTGCTGCGCGGTTGATGAGGCAGTAAGAAACGCCATATCTGTAGGAGGCAGCCTGGACCTTATGGCCGGCCTTGACAACTTCTGCTGGTGCGACCCGGTCCAGTCGGAAAAGACCCCGGACGGTCATTACAAATTGGCTCAGTTGGTAAGAGCAAACCAGGCCCTGTACCAGATTTGTACTACTTATGGTGTGCCATGCATCTCAGGCAAAGATAGCATGAAAAACGATGCTACTATCGGCGGGGTAAAGATATCCATCCCGCCTACCCTGCTATTCTCGGTAGTAAGCCGCATACAAGATGTGCGTCTTGCAGTAACCATGGATGCAAAACACCCGGGAGACTTGGTCTATGTGCTCGGAGCAACTTATCCTGAGCTGGGTGCTTCTGAATACCACGCCAGGTATAATTATATTGGATACAATGTACCGAAAGTAAGGATGAAAGACGCGCTGGCCAGGTACCGTGCCCTTTCAGATGCCATATATCAGGGCATTGTGTCATCCTGCCATGACTGTTCTGACGGTGGATTGGGAATTTCACTGGCGGAGGTCGCTTTCAGTGGTGACCTGGGTATGGTAATAGACTTAGGTGCTGTAATTGCCGAAGACGTCGACCGCCTGGACACATTGCTCTTTAGTGAAAGCCAGAGCCGCTTTGTTGTTACCATTAGGAAAGAGTATCAACAGTCTTTTGAGAATACAATGAGAGATACAGGCTGTGCCATGGTAGGCGAGGTGATCAAAAAGCCCTCATTAGTACTTGAATATTCGGGAAAAATAGTAGTAAATGAGAGCCTGAGCTCCTTAAAGGATGCCTGGAAAAGACCCTTGGCCTGGTAGGGATTCAGAGCTTAATCACCAGTGACAGATAATAAGAAAAATAGGTATCTTCTCAATAAGTTTGGGTATGTTGATTAGATACACGCTTGCTGGATTCCCGCCTACGCGGGAATGACGGGCAATAAAAACATTCGTCATTCCCGCGTAGGCGGGAATCCAGGTACATCACCCGGACTTATTGAGAACTTACAAAAATATTCTGTCAGAAGAGGCATTTCTCATACTTCACTCAGGAGAAATTCCAGAGGTCGCATATTACGGCTCAATCCATTACCTTACCGAAGATCCTGAAGGGCCTTTGCTTAATATTGAACCGCGGGATCTCATATCCCTTGAGGAGGCTGTTGTTCATCGCTACAGGACTATTATTCTGAGAGACCTCATACCTGGAAATCGGGACAGGAGTATTTACCGGGGGCTGAAAAGATGTACGGCTAACTGGAAGCGCCTTGTCAACTTTTCCGATAAAAGAAGTATAGACATTTCCTCCATACGTAAAGAGGTAATCGAGGCCTTGAAGGACTTTTTAAGCCAGGAAATTATGGACGTAAGCTCAGGCAAAAGAAAGACCTGTATAAATTGCTCTTATTCCGTATTGACAGAATTGGCATGCGGCCTGGGTTTGTCAAAAGATGATCTGCCCGCAAAGGAAAAATTTGAAGGATTGAGGAATTGAAGGATTGAGGGAACTATTTTTTTATGATTTAGAAATTGAGGGTATCGTATTGGTTTTAATTCCTCAATTCAGTAACTATGAATAGTAGCCGCAACAACAACAAATTAGTGACTTTCCTGGCCATAGGGCTTGCAGGGCTGATTCTTGCCATGGGGCTGAGGCTCTTTCTCCCATTTTTTGAGCCGATAGCCTGGGCCATTATATTGGGGCTTTTTTTCTATCCGATATACAGATGGATGAGACGAACTCTTAAGGTATCCGAAGGCTTGGCGTCTCTGGGGATGTGTATTCTTATAATCGCTTTTATTATAATTCCGGTCTTTGCACTTTTGGGAAGTCTGACTACCGAGGTAATAAGAGTATACACCGAGGTACAGGAGGACCTCCAGACTGGCGATTTTAACATAGTGCCGGATAAGGACAAATCTCCCATACTTAACAAGACAGTGACTAACGCCCTTGATATCCTCAAGACTCATGAGACAAGGGTCAAGGAAATATTAATTGATCTCTCAAAAAAGATGGGTGAATTTTTCCTAAAGCAGGGGACAGTGATGTTCAAAAATGTAGCCAACATCATCTTCAAGGCCGCCCTGATGCTGATAACACTTTTCTATATTTTTAAAGATGGGGAGCGAATGCTTCAGACCCTTAAAGACCTGTTGCCTCTACCAAGGCGTGATGTGGAAAACTTTGCAAAGGTCATGGAGGACGTCTTGTCTGCCACCCTTTACGGGAACCTGCTAAACGCAGTTATACAAGGGAGTCTTGGCTTCTTTATCATGTGGTCGCTGGATTTCTCTGCTTCTCTTCTCTGGGGCATGATAATGGGGTTTACTACCTTTATACCAATGATAGGACCAGCCCTGGTATGGCTCCCTGCCGCAATATACCTGTTCTTGGCAGGATTCTATCTTAAGGCCGCAATACTCCTTGCTTTCAGTATACTGATAATCAGCCAAATAGACTATTTCCTGAGGCCCCTCTTTATTAGCGGCAAGACCCAGATACACCCCCTTATCCTGTTTTTTAGCATACTGGGAGGGCTTAGCGTCTTTGGTTTCCTCGGGTTAATACTCGGGCCGATACTGATGGCCCTGTGCGTGTCTATTCTCGAACTCTACCGGCTGAATTCCCTGGGCCGGACGCGGGAAAAGGAAGCTTGAGTATCTTTGAGTATCTTATAGATGCGCAGTGACAAACCAGGTTATCTGAAATTACTTGAAAGCGGAGAGCTGGAGCGACGGGCCGACAAGGCTTGGGAATCCATGTCTTGCTGTAAGCTCTGTCCTCATCTTTGCCGGGTAAACAGACTTGAAGGCGAGCAGGGGTTTTGCAAGATCACCGACCAGGCAATAGTTGCCAGCTATGGCCCACACTTTGGAGAAGAGGCCCCTTTGGTGGGTACAAGGGGATCAGGAACTGTCTTTTTCTCCTGGTGCAACTTGAGGTGTCTATATTGTCAAAACTACGAAATAAGCCACTTGGGGGCCGGCCAGGCAGTATCCACCGAGGTCCTGGCCTTTTACTTTCTGTCCTTACAGAAAGATGGATGCCACAACATAAACTTCGTAACGCCATCCCATGTAGTGCCTTTTATATTGAAGGCCCTGGTGCTTGCTGCCAAGGGAGGGTTGTCCATACCTCTTGTTTACAACACCGGAGGGTATGATTCTATCAGGACTCTACGGCTACTCGACGGAGTAATAGATATTTACATGCCGGACTTCAAATACTGGGATAAAGACGTGGGTAAGCGTCTATCAGATATAGCCCGCTATCCTCAGGTGGCAAAGAAAGCCATTAAGGAGATGCACAGGCAGGTAGGAGACCTGATAATAGGCCCTGACGGGGTTGCGAAAAAGGGCCTTTTGATAAGGCACCTTGTCCTGCCCGGGGGACTGAGTGACACAAGATCCGTACTGAAGTTCATTGCTGAAGAAATTTCTCCAAATACTTACGTAAACGTAATGGACCAGTACAGACCCTGTGGCACGGCACATAAGTATCCCCCCCTGGATCGCAGGATTACACAGGATGAGTATGCTGAGGCATTAAGGACCGCAAGGGATATCGGGCTCAACAGGCTGGATAAGCGCAAATAATGGTCCCGGCTGGAAAAATCTTTGCCATAGGTGATATCCACGGTTGTATTGACAAACTAAGGACCCTCCTTGGCATGATTCAATTAGACTGGGACAAGGACCTGATGGTCTTTCTTGGAGACTATGTGGACCGCGGACCGGATTCTCGAGGGGTAATAGAGCTGTTGCTCGATCTAAAGAAAGAACATGCGGATCGGCTAATATTTCTAAAGGGAAACCATGAATGGATGTTCACACAGTTCCTTATGGGCGAGGAGCATGATTTATTTCTCCGGAACGGTGGCAGAAAGACCCTTGAGAGTTATTCAGTTGAAAAGGACAAAATAGAGATACCCCAAAACCACCGGGATTTTCTTGATCACCTGGATTTGTATTTTGAGACCGATGATTATATATTTGTACATGCAGGCATGAGGCCCTATATCTCCATTTCTGAACAAAGCCCTGAAGACCTCCTCTGGATCAGGTCACATTTTCTGAAATCTTCTTATGACTGGGGTAAAAGGGTCATTTTCGGTCATACACCGTTTTTTGTCCCATTAATTGAGGCCAACAAGGTAGGTATTGACACGGGTGCGGTTTATGGTGGAAGACTTACCTGCCTGGTACTCCCGGATTTTGAATTCATATTTGCATAGAAGGAATTGAAAGAGACCTATGGTTAGAGAAAAAAAGAAGAATTGGAGAGAAATAGACAGGATGCGCAACAGGAGTGGGGGCGCAGAACACAGAAAGGATGAGCGCAGCAACCTTGAAAGGGTCCTTGAAGATCCAAGGATGAAGGAACGCTATTTACAGGAAGCAGAAAAGCTGTTTATGGGTGCCAAGGGACGGCCGGAGCACTCTAAAGACCTCATGGCCATACATGAGTCCTATGGCAGGACGAGGTTCCTGTCTACTGTTAGACACTATGTGGACACTTATGGAATGCCGCAGGACTGGGGCGCGCTCCTTCTGATTCTGGATATCAAAAATGATCCGGAATTAGTATGTAAGGCTATTGATGGCCTTTGTGAACTTGTTGGAGAAAAAGGGCCTGTTGAACGAAAAGGCCTTGAAAGCAAACTGAGAGTACTAAGTCTCACCGCCAGGGATCCGGAAATCCAGGAAACTGCCGCTATACAACTCGCAGAGCTTTTTTGAAAAATATGCCGGATGGAGCAGCCATCTCCTGGGCCAGTCTTCTTGATGACTTTATGGCCCGCCTTTCTGTAGACCGCGGGGTTTCTTCCAGCACCCTTGATGAATACAGCCGTGATCTTTTAAATTTCGTTGATTTTGCAGACAGACAAAAACTCGCCGGTCCGGATAATGTAAGCCCCAACGACATATTGGCGTGGCTAAAATCACTTCGGGACTCTGGCCTTTCTCCCAGGACCACTGCCAGAAAACTTTCAGCCCTCAGGGGTTTTTTTCGCTTCCTGGTGGAAGAACACAGCCTGAACTCAACACCTCTTGCCGCAATCAATAATCCACGAATAGGGGGCCACCTCCCAGAGGTATTGTCGGTCTCCGAGGTTGAGACCCTGTTGGAACAACCTGAAGTAAATAAGCCCACTGGTTTGAGGGACAGAGCACTCCTTGAGCTTACTTATGCATGCGGGCTCAGGGCCTCTGAATCCGTGGGATTGAAACTTAACCAGATAGACATGAAGGTTGGCTATCTAAGGATACTCGGCAAAGGAAATAAAGAACGTGTAGTACCAGTGGGGAAGGTGGCTATAGAGTGGCTAAGCAATTATCTCAAGTCAGGCAGACCCAAGCTTCTGGGCAAAAAGGCCAGTTACTTTGTATTTGTAGGCAGGGCCGGGAAGCCCATTACAAGACAGAGGTTCTGGCAGCTATTCAAGGCCTATTCCATATCAGCAGGTATTAAGAGTGAAGTCTCTCCCCACGTGCTCCGCCATTCCTTTGCAACGCATCTCCTGGAAGGTGGAGCAGATCTGAGGGTAGTGCAGATGCTACTGGGCCACAGCAGCATCTGCACTACCCAGATATACACTCATCTCGACCTTCAGCACCTGCGCACTATCCACCAGAAGTATCATCCCAGGGGGTGAGAGATTGCTTTACATACTGTTGAGCCGGGCGCATTCACATGTTGGGGGATCTATAATTTAGTAATGAACATCGAACATCGAACGTCCAACATCGAACGTTGAATGGGAAAAGATGAAGAAACAGAAATAGCTGTCGAATGTTCGGTATTGGGTGTTTGTTTTTTCATTCGATGTTAGACGTTCGATGTTCGATGTTCATCTTTCAAAACAACCACGTATGGTATAAATGCAATAGGCGTTCACAGGTTCGGTGAACCCTGAACCCTTGAACGGTTACGGTTTACCAGATAGTCTGTACCTGTGAATAGTTCAGTATTTTCTCATCTTTTGTGACTATGGGGGCTCCCAATGAAATTGCAGTAGCAATTATTATGCGGTCTGCCGGATCGCTGTGAAGAGGTTGAGGCAAGTTCACTGATTTAATTGCAACAGAATTGTCAACAGGTATGAATTTGAAAAACGGCAGCATTTCTGACTTCGCTATCCAATCATTTAATTCCAGCGTAAGTATTAAACGTTTTTTTGCGATCAGGAGAGCAACCTCCCAGACACTGATAGATGAAATCATTATAGTCTTCTCTTCCACGGCAGCATCCACATATCTTTTTGCCCTCTCAGAGAGCAATTCCGGATTACTGATGAACCATACCCAGGCATGAGTATCAAGAACAATCATTTTAAAGACTCCCAATCATCTAACCCTACAGGAGCAGTTGGATCTTCATACTTGATCACAGAGTTGCGAAGTGCCTTTAGGCACTCGGCAGGATCTGCCGTAAATGGCACGATCTTTAAGACCGGTTTGCCCCGGTCACTAATGATTAATTCCCTTCCTGTTTGTTCCACTTCGCGAAAATAGTGCAAGGCGCGCGGTTTGAATTTTGATTTAGATATTACATGTTCCATAAAAAGCTCCTTTTTGAATTCGCAAAAACCGAAATGACATAGTCATAATACCATGGTCACCTTAGAAGATCAAACTGAAATACTATCGAAGCTTTGCCTCAGCCCCTGATCCGGACCGGCTTTAACAGCCGATTTCCCGAAAAGTATCATTCCGAAAAATAAGGCAAAGTGGAAAGCAACATGATTTAACTGCTTTATTCACAAAAACGGTGTATATTTAAGGACTTGCTTTTAAGCTATTTTATCAAAAAAATACAGAAACTACAGTACAGATATGGATTGGAAGCTTTTTAGAAACAAAAGGGGCAAAGATCAAGCAGGTTGCTGGAAGGATCGACTAAGACACTCTTTTCTGCCTGTGATACGCCAACGCGGTGAGTATTATGCCGAGCAGAGAAAGGCAATACTGAAAGAAGTCTCGCAGGAAAGGATTTTAGCTGCAGTCCAGGGCTCAAAGCTCTATACAGCGACAGTAGTTGACAGACATTCTGTAGACGGCAAAATTCACGTTTCCTGCACCTGTCCTTTTTTTCAACAGGGTTTCCCCTGCAAACACCTGTGGGCAGCCATAGTTGAAGCAGACAGGATCTTGGCAGCAGGGGGGATGCCGACCCTTTCCGGCGTTGACAAATATAAAAAGCCCCGGCCTAAGGAAAAGACCGATTGGCGAACACTGTTTACGGATGCCTTTTGGCAAGGAAAACCGATAGCCGCTCCATGGCTGGATGGTTCCAGCAAGTTCGTCCTGTGTTACGACCTGAACATCACCTCGATGGCCATAGAGGTATCTGCCTTTGAAAGGTACCTTAGAAAAGACGGTACACTGGGAAGAGAACGGAAACTTCAGGCAGCTACTATAGAACACAGTGGTCTTCCCAAGGTGGATCGTGCCATAATTGCTATGCTGGACAACGTATCCGGGAGAATTCCAAGAAATGATTTTTTCCGATATTACCAGCCGACCCACAAAGGTTTTGTAGACCTTGCCTTAGAACCAAGAGACCTTGAACTCGTCCTGCCTCTGCTGGCCGAGACAAAACGTTGCAGAGTGTTTCACTCAGCCAAAAAACAAATAGCAGATCCCCTCTATAAGGCAGTCCCATCTGCTGCATCGCTGGAACTGGCAGCAGAACAAAAAACCAAAAAGAAAAAAAAGGGATTCAAGCTCGTGCCATCAGTAAGGCTGAAACCGGACGGCAAAGACGTGCCGCTTTCGAATATACCTGTTTTTTTTCATACCTCGCCGGTGCTTTTCATATATGGCGGGTATCTTTTCGAGTTGCCGGGACCCAGCCTTTCGTGGATAAAGGCTACGTTGAAATCAGAGGAAATAGAGATATCCTCGAAAGACATCCGGGACCTTGTAGTCCAGGCAGAATCCCTCCCAGACAGCCCCAAAATTCGCTTATCAGAGGAGATAGCACCCCAAACCATAGAAGATTTATCTCCAAAGCCATTACTTATAGTGGAGCTTGAGAAAGGTTTCTTAAAGGCACAGGTCTTTATGAACTATGGAGATCTGGAAATAGACTGGCATGATCCAAGAGCCTCCGTGCTGGATACTGAAAGATGGCAACGGGTAAAACGAAATAAAGATGCCGAATCCGAGATCCTAATGGGACTACTTGACAGGGGATTTCGACAAGAGGACCAGCTATTTCAAAGGGATATTAAAGGGACGGCCGAAGTCCTTTCAGAATTGACAGAAGATGGTTGGAGGGTCCAGGGACAAAACAGAAAGCCTTTCAGGGGAGGTCGCATCACCGAACTAAGTATTTCTTCGGGCATAGACTGGTTTGATTTGGAAGGCGGAATATCCTTTGGAGAACATGTAGTCTCGTTGCCAAGGGCCATTAAGGCATTTCTAAGGGGAGAACAGACGGTCAAGCTCGGTGACGGAAGCACAGGGCTTCTTCCCGAGAAGTGGCTTTCCCGCAACCTGCCCGTACTTGAACTGGGTACTGCATCGGGACAAAAAAATCGCGGCAAAACGCTCAGATTTCCATCGACCCAGGCCTTGATCCTGGACGTTCTGCTGGAAGAGAATGAAGTCGAGTCCGTTGACCAGCGTTTCCTTGAGATAAAAAATGCCCTGAAGGACTTTTCGGGAATTGAAAGGGTCCCTGTACCTGCTGGTTTCAAAGGCGCCCTTCGGCCATACCAGGAGGATGCCATGGGCTGGTTTGCCTTTTTAAAAAAATTCAGTTTTGGAGGCATACTCGCTGATGACATGGGGCTTGGCAAGACAGTACAGGTCCTTGCATGGCTCGCAGGAGAGCTGGAAAATGGAAAAAAAGGGCCATCCCTTGTAGTGAGCCCAACCTCTGTCCTGTTTAACTGGCAGGCAGAAGCAAAGCGTTTTGTCCCTGATTTAAAAATATTGGCCTATACAGGGAACAATCGTTCAGACCTTATTAAAGAAATAGACCAGGCTGATCTGGTAATCACCACCTATGGTCTGGTAAGACGTGATATAGAGATTCTTAAAAATTTGCAGTTCAATTATATCATTCTGGATGAAAGCCAGGCGATCAAAAATTCCAACTCCCAGATTGCCAAAGCAGTGCGGCTACTCAGGGCCGGGCACAGGCTGTGTTTGACAGGCACGCCGCTTGAAAACAACGTGGGAGAACTCTGGTCCCAGATGGAATTCCTAAATCCCAAACTCCTAGGTTCCAGGGCGGTCTTTGACAGGAGGTTTGCAAAACCTATAGCCCGGGGAGATAAAACGGCCAGGGATATCCTTAAAAAAATGGTGATGGCTTTTCTCCTCAGGCGCAATAAAGAGACCGTAGCCAAAGAAATTCTGGGAAAAATGGAACATGTAATACTCTGTCCCATGACCGATGGACAGGCCAGGATTTACTCCCGGGTTCGGGACCACTACCGTGCCTCGATATTGGCAACCATAGAACAGCAGGGTCTCAACAGGAGCCGCATAAAGATACTGGAGGGACTCCTCAGGCTTCGCCAGGCAGCCAACCATCCTGCCCTTATCGGAGAGGATGGCGCAGGATCAGGCAAGCTGGACAATCTCATGACATTGATAAAAGAGGCCATTTCCGGTGGACATAAGGCCCTGGTCTTTTCCCAATTTACCAAGATGCTGGGCCTGATCCGTCGCTCCCTGGATGATGCCGGCATAATATATGAGTACCTGGATGGGAGGACTCCCCAGGCAAGACGTAAAGACAGGGTGCGCAATTTTCAGGACAACGAAGATATAAAGCTTTTCCTTATCAGCCTTAAGGCCGGAGGCTTGGGGCTTAATCTCACAGCAGCGGATTATGTATTTCTTGTAGATCCATGGTGGAATCCGGCAGTGGAACTTCAGGCGGTCGATCGAACTCACCGCATCGGACAGGACAAAAAAGTATTTACCTATCGCTTTATTACAGCCGAAACAGTAGAAGAGAAGGTCCTTGCTTTGCAGGAGAAGAAGCGGGAACTGGTCAGCGCCATCCTGAGTGGTGGGCAGGACATGCTACGGCAGTTGTCCAGAGAGGATCTGGATCTCCTGTTCTCATAATCACACCGGCAGGCAGTTCAGAATTGAAAAAGGAGACGGCCTATCAATTCCGGCCAAATACCAATGAACACGCATCTAAATACTAATGACAGGCATTGCCCTTTCAGCAAAGAACTATGCCATGGGATTTGTATCTATGCCAATATCCTGGAAAATATCAATCTAGGCCTGATTGCATTTGACACCAAAGAAAAAACCGTCGTTTTTCAGAACAAAACCGCCATTGACATGTTCGAAACAATTATTCCTAAAGATTACAAAGCACTCAGTGCCATTCTTCTTCCCGAAAAGATAGAAAATATTCACATAGAGAATATCCCGTCTCAAAAGACACTGAGGTATGGGGGCAGGCTCTTGGGTTATTCGGTTTATACCGTGTCTAACAGATATCTCTGGATATTCATAAGTGACATTACAGAGAAAGCAAGACTTGAATCAATCGCTGAAGCTGCAAATATGATGAATAATATAGGATATATTTTTTTCGGAATAAGACACGAAATCGGCAATCCTCTTAATTCCCTGAAAATGGCCTTGAGTGTTCTGCAAAAAAATATTAACCGGTATTCTTCAACAGACATATTGGAATTTCTGGACCGCGCTCTAAATGAGATATCCCGAATGGAATACCTTCTTAAGTCCTTAAAAAGTTTCAATATGTTTGAAAGATTGCATATCTGTAATGTGGATCTGCCATCCTTTATGGAAAAATTTCTACCTTTAGTAAAAAACGACTTTAAGAAAAAAAATATTAAGATCAAAACCATATTCTCGCCGGATGTTAAATATGCTCATGTTGATCCCAGGGCACTTCAGCAGGTAATGTTGAATGTCATGATTAATGCTTATGATGCCCTTAACGATTCTGAAAAACCGGAAATTGTCATAACGATAAAACAAAAGGGAAACCTGATATGGATAAACATTATGGACAATGGATGTGGTATGACTTGGGAACAACAAAGAAATCTCTTCAGGCCTTTTTATACTTCTAAGCCGCAAGGCACAGGCCTTGGGCTAGTACTCACAAAAAAAATGTTGGCTCAAATGAATGGAAATATATCGATCAGCAGTGTAAAAAACAAAGGCACTACCGTAACAATATCTATCCCTGGAGGTCAGGATAATAGTAGCGAAACCGCCTGATTTTCCAAAAAAATAATCATGCAAAAGCCTCATATAAAGGAAAGCCAAGCATGAAAAATGTCTTAATAGTAGACGACGAAAAAGTTTTCCTGCTCAGTCTTTCAGACGGTCTCAAGTCATATTCCGATGAATTCAATGTCTTGATAGCCTTCAACGGAAAGGAAGCTGTCAAAATCTTGGATTCCACCAAAATTGACCTGGTTGTTACAGACCTGAAAATGCCTGAAATGGACGGGTTTCAGCTCTTGGCATATTTGACCAGACATTTTCCTAATATACCAACAATCGTGATGACAGCATTTGGCACCCCGGACATGGAAGGAAAACTCCTTACTATGGGTGCCACTCAATACCTGGAAAAGCCTCTGGACTTCGATGTGCTGGCAGACAACATCCGCCAACACGTTGCGAGGGACGACTCTCAAGGCCATATCAAAGGCATCACTCTGGGCACGTTCCTGCAGTTTCTGGAAATGGAAAGGAAAACCTGTACTCTTACGGTAACATCCGATGAACGTATCGGCAGCCTGTATTTTCTGGAAGGAGAGCTAATCAATGCCAAGACCGAAACATCGGAAGGTGAGCAGGCAGCCTACGAAATCATTGGTTGGGACGAAACAGAGATAGAAATTAATTATTCATGCGAAAACAAGACTAAGACCATCACCTCCCCGCTCTCTTTTGTCTTGATGGAGTCTTGTAAAATTAAAGATGAAGAAGCCTCACAGCAACTTGAAGAACAAGAGACAAAGGATATTGAAGAAAAGGGGATTGATAAGATCGAAGAGATCGATTTCCTGGTAGACAAAAAGGAAGATGAAGCAAAACCGGATTACATAGAAGCAAAATACGAAGAACATTTAGTATCACAACCTGAAATAGAAAACGAATCAAAAGAATCAGGCATTATGACAGCGCAAGAAAAGTTGGAGCCGTTTAAGTCAATTATTGATTTTGCAGGTGCGGGGATTTTTACACCAACCGGAGAACCACTTGTCATGTTGCCGGCCGGAGAATTGAATTTAATGGAAATCGCTATATTAGCCAACAGCATACTGGTTAATGCCCAAAAAGCATCTCAAGACATGGGGGCCGGTAGCTGTGAAATGATCCATATAGAGACGGATCGTATTCATATACTTGTGCGGTGCTTAAATGAAGGCAAGGATCCATTCAAGGTCCATCCCGGCAAAGCTCACATACACATGGTCTTGGTGCTGTCCTCTGAGGCCGGTATCGGATTAGCCAAACTGAAAATGGCATCTATCATCAAGTCATTAGCAGATGATTTCAGGATTTAGAATATTTTTTCATACTCATGGCCGAACAGCGCGCACTCCCCTCTCATAGGAAAACATCCGGTCATTCTTGATTACGCTGCCATCGATAAAGAGAAAGACTTTGGCGCAACACTTACCCTGCTCTGCTGACGACCAATTCCAGAAAGTCCCACCACTAGAGAAAATTGGATCAATATGTATAATGTCGCCATCCTTGTCTGTATTTGATTTATTAATCTCATATATTTCCTTTAGCTCTGCAACTGCAGGAAGTCTCCAGTCACCATATCCGCCCGTGCTTAACTTATTAACGTATGACCTCGATTGTTCCCAATTCAAATATCTGCCAAGGTGAACATAACTATCCTCTCGGGTCCACATGAGACCGGTTTTTGTGTCTGTAATAGTGCTGTTTCTATGATCTATAAATCTGCCATCAGAAGAAACTACTGGTTGTCTGAGCTTCGCGAAGAGCTTCTTTTCCTCTGACGGTTTAACTGTAATTATTTTGCTTTCTGTCTCAAATCCTTTTTTGATTAATTTAATACTTATATTACCCTTCCTTACATTATCAAGACGTAAGGGTGTGACGCCTTTTTCTTTTCCATCAACAAATACCTTTGCCCCAGCAGGTAAACTCTTCACCACAAGACTACCACATAGACTTTCCAGATGAACATCAATCTTTGTCTTTTTCGATGCAGTTATGTTGACCTTTCTCTCCACAACAGAAAAACAATTTTTATTAACTTTTACTATGTGCAATCCCTTCTCAACATTTTCTAAATCTAAGGGTGTGACGCCTTTTTCTTTTCCATCAACAAATACCTTTGCCCCAGCAGGTAAACTCTTCACCACAAGACTACCACATAGACTTTCCAGATGAACATCAACTGTTGTCTCGCCAAGTGAGGGATTTACGACCAGATTACGTTTAACAGTACTATAATGGTTCTTTTTTATTTCTAAGTTAATAGCTCCTTTTTTCACCTTATCCAGACGAAGCGGAGTCACGCCTTTCATCTGCCCATCCAAATATACATTCGCACCTTCAGGATCACTTTTAACCGTCAACCCCCCAAGAAGTTGGGGAACAAGCTCTGCTTTGACTTCCTTAGTAGTTCCAAATTGCATTTCGACGATTTGTTCAAAATCATTATGGCCATTTTTTGTAACCTTAATTATATGCTTTCCGCCCATCCACATCCTAATGCTCAGAGGGGTCTCTCCTACATGATTTTCATCTAAAAAAACAGCCGACGCACTTGGCTCGCTTACAACTTTCAGGCCAGGTCTCAAGAAGACAAAAAGCCCCGTTGCCAAGAGACCCATTACAAGGATGGCTATCAGCCCGACCTTGAGCAGACATCCTTTTTTATCTTTTCCTCGTGCTTTTTCTTTGTCGTCAACTCGAACATGCTCAGGGACGCCGCTTTTATCTCCAACCTCCTCTTCTTTTGCCTCCGGGGCCTCAACCATAGCCCCAACAGCCTCCTGGACAGGAATCTTCTCAACAGGAGTCTCCTCAGGTTCGGGTACGCTGATCTCTTCACCTGCTTCTGCGTGGATTTCTTCTTCGCTCTCAACCTGAAGAAACTCGGAGATATCAACATCGTCGCCAACATCTTTTTCTCTGACCTTCTGAGGTTCAGTCGTACCTTCCATTCCTAAAAGAATTTCCTCAACAGAAGCCTCCTCCGGTTCGGATACGCTGATCTCTTCACCTGCTTCTGCGTGGATTTCTTCTTCGCTCTCAGCCTGAAAAAACTCGGAGATATCAGCCTCGTCGCCAATCTCCTCTTCTCTGACCTCCTGAGGTTCAGCCATATCCTCCATTCCTAAAAGAATCTCCTCAACAGGAGTCTCCTCAGGTTCGGATACGCTGACCGCCTTATCCAAAACCTCTTCTTTCTTCTCTTCTCCCGGTACGAGTTCGTCTCTCGTTAGCTTTAACTCCTCAAATGCCCCTGTCGCTGACCGTCGATCAGTCACATTTGGAGACATGGCCAGCACTACGGTATCCAGAAAATTCTTACTGTAACCCCGATCGCCAGCTTGCTTTAATGGCTCCAAAATTGGATCCGGCTCTTCATTTGCTGATGATTGAACTCGGACTTGGATTTCAGGGGGTTCCTGTCCTGTCACACACTCATAAACTACAGCACATAGCTGATAAATATCGGTCCACAACCCACCTTCCCCTTCATCAGTATACACTTCATCGGGCGAATAACCGGAAGGTGAAAGCGTATTTTCATTTTTGGATTCGCTGTTGAGGGCATAACGTACGGCTCCGAAGTCGATGAGCATGGCAGAGCCGTCTTTTTTCAAAAAAATTGTGTCCGGTCTGATGTCTCTATGATAAATTCCCTTTTCATGTATGGCTTCTATGCCGTCCAGAATATCTCTCAACCAGAGCTTGATCCGGTTTTCCGGCATAGTGTTGTCCGGCCCCATCTGGTCAAGTTGCTTTCGGAGAGTCACACCGTCCTCATGTGACATGACCATGTATGCGGTCCTATTGGCCCTAAAACACCTTAATATCCGCACAATATTTGGGTGACTGAACCTGGCGAGAGCTTCTGCTTCCTCCATGAAGTATTTGAGTCCCTTCTGAAAGACATCCTCATCGGAAGAAAATTTGGCAATTATCTCATCGTCTGATTTTCTGATTATCAAGTCCTGGGGCAAGAACTCTTTGATGGTTACGAGTTGGTCAAATTTAATATTAAAGGCCTTGTAAGTAATACTGAAGTGATCATATCTTAGGATTTCCTCGATCCTATACTGTTCAAGTACAGACCAAGCAGCTAAAGCATATTCTTGTATCACATCGTTGTAGTCAGTCACTGTTTTAATCCTATTTGGCGAACTTGCTTTTGTCCAAAATTATATGTTGAGCCTGTTGATAGACATACTCAATGACAGACAGCCCTTCACCTAAAGTAATCGGTTCCAGGTTCAGGGTTCCAGATTCAAAGGTTATAGTTTGCTGATATCCTCAACTTTATAACACAATGCTCAGATTAGCCTCTTTCACCCACTGGGTGAAACATAACATTCGTCCTTATTGACGCGTCATCATTTTGCTAACAGCCATTTAGGGATCTTCAACCGGGAACCGTGAACGTTGAACCGCTCAACCCAGGTTTCATATAGGCTATTCATGTCCTTAAATGATGTTTCGGAATAAATCAGGGTAATATTGATTCATTGCAACGATTATTAAAAAATTTTGGGTCAACCGGAACTGGTGTGATAAATTATCCCCTTTTTGTCAATTATTCGTTGTTTTACAGGTGGTTATGCCAATATTAAATATTGACATT
>JGI24025J20009_10000967_pt1 | contig 22109 bp, 26 predicted proteins | sample Cruoilmetagenom3_FD_20009 | JGI IMG/M metagenome (IMG submission 20009) | reverse complement strand
CTCCATTACGTTCTCCGAGACCAAAGGCGACCTGAAGACGCCCGCGCCCCTGCTTGGGGAGCACAACGAGGAGGTCCTCACCAAGCTCCTCGGCTACAGCAAGGAGGAGGTCGAGGGGCTGAGGAAGGATGGGAACATCTGGCACGCCGCTGATGAGGGACTCGTAGGCGGCTAATCAGCTGGAGATGGGATCGCTGATTCCTGGAGAATAAAAGAGGATTAAAGAAGGATAACACTCTACTTTTTTTGGGGCTAGGGCATCTTGCATATCTGCCTCTTGACGCTTGCGGATATCTCATCGCCCGGTGGAGGCGTTCACAGGCATATCCGGGACCTGGCCTTCGGATTGACGGCCTCGGGGAAAGCGGAGGTCCACATCCTTTTTCCCTCCTCAACGGATGAAAAGCGGAGCATCGGAGGCATCTTCCTCCATCCCCTTAAAGTTCGGGAGGCCCGATATGCCACCCCCTCTCGTCTCATCGCCTATCTCCAACTCTTCAAACGGCTGCCCCCTTTCCTCAATAAGCTGAACAGACTGCATCATTTTGATATCGTCCACTGTCACCATAGTTCGTTATACGTCTCTCCACCCCATGATTTCGCATGGGTCAACACGGTTCATGGGACGAATGTCGGCGAGTACAAAACAATTGAGGCGGAGTGGAGGCATCTACAGCCCCATGACCTCCTCTGGTGGCTCTATTATCGAGGTCTCACCCTAAGGGAGAGGGGCTCAATCAGCGAGGCCACCCTGAATGTCGCTGTCTCTGGGGTGATAAAGGAGGAGCTTATGCGGTTCTATGACGCATCGGAGTCGTCTATAAGGATCGTGCATAACGGGGTCGATGTCGAAGCCCTCAACAACCCGCGTTGGAAGCTTGAAGATCCTATGCCCGATGAGATCAAGATTCTCTCCACCTCCTCACCCAAGCTGAGGAAGGGCGTTCGCTACCTGCTAAGGGGTCTTGCCCAGATCCCCGATTCGACCGGGGTCCACCTGTTCCTCACAGGCATATACCGAAGAGGGGACATTGCCTTCGCTCATGAGCTGGGTCTACAGGATAGGGTTACATTCCTAGGCTGGGTTCCCCACATCGAGCCATACTACCATATGGCAGATTTCGTGGTCGTACCCTCCCTATACGAGCCCTTTCCCTACTTCTGTCTAGACGCGTTGGCATGTGGAAAACCGGTGATCGCCTCCCGGGTCGGCGGCCTTGCGGAAGTGGTTATGGACGGCGTCGATGGCATGCTCTTCTCTCCAAGGGACTCCTCCGCTCTCGCCGAGAAGATCGCCTTTCTCGCTCAGAATGATGGCGAGAGGCGGAGGATGGGTGAGAGGGGGAGGGCCCTAGTCTCGTCGAATTTCACAATCCAGAAAATGATCGATGGCATCCTTGAGGTCTATGATTCCACGATACGTTGATCCTCTATCGCGGGATGCATGTTTAGACCAGGTAACGGCCCCCCAATGTCCGCAAAAACTAAAGACCGAGCGCGTTGGCGCCGGGACAGACGGATGGGTCCATCAAGCACAACTCATTTGAGGCCGAAATAAGATTGATCTATAGCCTCTTCGGCAAGAGGTTCGATCCTTGAAGGTTCTCGCGGTCACGTCTAGCTTCCCCCGTTACGAGGGCGACTATTACGGGAGCTTCATCTACGACCTATGCCGCAAGCTCGCCGAGAGGGGGATCGAGGTCAATGTCCTCGCCCCCCGTAGCAGATCAACAGAGCATCTCGACGGCCTCGATGTAAGACGTTTCCCCTTCATGCCCTCCAAGCGGCTTGAGACCCTACCGGAGCGGACCCTGAAGCACGCCACACTGGCGGACTTAATACAGCTCCCCTCCTACCTTGTCTCCGCCTACCTCCAGATGGTTGGAGAGTCTGTCGATATCGTCCACGCCCACTTCTCAATTCCCCTGGGTTTCCTCGCCGCCCTCAGCCCCCGGAGCGCGCCGCTGGTGATCACATGCCACGGTAGTGACTGCGCGCTCCCCATCGACAGACCGGCGTGCAGACCCTTCGTGGAGTGCGCGCTGAGGAGAGCGGACCGGGTGGTCGCGGTCTCCCAGTTCATAAAGGGGCTCGCCCTCAGGCTGGGCGCACCTGAGGAGCGCGTTGAGGTCATCTACCTCGGCGTTAACCCGGAGAAATTCAAGCCGGAATCAAACAGGAAAGAGCTGCGCGAGGCGCTGGGTGTCCCCGATGACAGGCTTATCGTCGGAACGCTGGGACGCTTAGTCCCGGAGAAGCGGGTCGAGGATTTCATCAGGGCCGCGGCGTTGGTCAACAGGAAGATCGACGCGCTCTTCATCGTTGGAGGTGAGGGTTCCCGCCGCCCTTATCTGGAGAGGCTGGTGGAGGAGCTGAACGTGGGGAACGTCAGGTTCCTCGGCGAGGTCAGGGACGCCGTGAGGTTCCACCAGCTATGCGATATCTTCGTCCTGACCTCGGTCCGAGAGGGGCTGTCCATCTCCCTACAGGAGGCGATGGCCGCGGGCTGCGTCCCGGTAGCGGTCAACGGCTACGGGTGCCCCGAGCTCATAAGAGATGGCGAGAACGGCTACCTCTTCGAGCCAATGGACATCAAGGGGCTGGCCGAGAAGGTCCTGAACGCGGCTAGCACCCTCGGGATGGGCCGGAAGGCCAGAGCGACGATCTTGGAGAACTTCAATATGAACAAGAACGTTGTCAAATACGTTGAGCTATACAGGGAGTTGATCTCCGACCGCAGGAGGGCGTGAGATGGGGAAAAAGCTCCTTCTCACCGGGCCTCCTGGCTCGGGTAAGTCAACGGTGATGCTAAGGTGCGTCGAGCGGCTCCGTGAGCTCGGGTTCGATGTCGGCGGCATCTCGACCCCCGAACTCCGAAGGGGTAGCCGGAGGATCGGGTTCGGCGTCGTCGATCTCGCCTCGGGTAGGAGAGGGGTTCTGGCAGGGGTCGAGGTCGCCTCTCGCCTCAGGGTGGGGAGGTATGGCGTTGATCTGGCGGGGTTCGAGTCCGTGGCCCTACCCGCGTTGAAACATGCGGAGGAAAGCTGTGATGTGATCTGCATTGACGAGATCGGTCGCATGGAGTTCTACTCAAGGGCATTCAAGCGGAGGGTGGAGGGGCTGATCCGGGGACCGAAGCCGATGGTCGCCGTTCTCCATAGGAGCTACGCCGAGGCATACGGCAGATGGGGTGATCTGTTCCACGTCTCGCCGGAGAACAGGGAGCGGCTCCCGCAGCTCCTGGTGACCCGCCTTGAAAACCACCTGAGAGAGAGCGACATTTAAGGCGAGCATGAGCTATTCCTTCGAGGCGGGATGAGGATGGGGACGGTTGCCGGAGTCGATGAGGCGGGGAGGGGTTGCGCCATCGGTCCCCTCGTGGTCGCGGGCATCCTGATCGAGGAGAGCGGGGTCGATGAGCTTCGTCGCATGGGAGTCCGCGATTCCAAGCGGCTATCGCCGAGGAGGCGTGAGGCACTCGCATCCGAGATCGAGGCGGTGGCCAGGTACGCCTACTTCTACCTCCAGCCGCGGGCCATCGACCGCGTCGTGGAGCGGAACGAGAGGCTGCGGAAGCTCAACTACCTGGAGGCAATGGCGATGGCGAGGGTAATCCGCGACCTCCGACCCGATCGCGCCTACGTCGACGCCGCCGATGTCCTTCCCGAGAGGTTCGCGAGACAGATCCTGCGGGTTCTGCCTGAGAAGCCGGCGATGATATGCGAGCATCGCGCCGATGTGAACTACCCCGTGGTCTCGGCGGCATCCATCATCGCCAAGGTGAGGCGGGACAGCATCATAGCGGAGCTGAGGAGGGAGCACGGCGACTTCGGCTCGGGCTATTGCAGCGACAGGAGGACGATATCCTTCCTAGAGGCGTGGTTCAGGAGGGGGGACCGATGCCCCCCCTTCATCAGGGCGTCTTGGGCTACCGTAAGGCGGATCCGCGGGCTTATCTAGCCCCGATATCTGGCGACAACCATGGCGTGGTCCCTCTCGTAGGGGTCCAGCTCGACAACCTCGATGACCTCGAAGCCGCCTTCACTCAGCTCCTTGACCTGATCCTCGTAGACCTGTCGGGGGGGCATGGTCACGTCGACGCTGCGGGATTTTATCGCCACCAACGCACAGCCTGCCCGCTTCAGGTAGAACTCGGCGTTCCTCGTCACGATCTGGGCCTGGTCTGGTTGGGCCACATCGGCGTATATGAGATCGACCTGAGGCACCAACGCGGAGTAGGACTCTGGACGACGGGCGTCCCCCATTATCGGAGATATGTTCCCCCTGTACCTGGACAGGTTGTCGATGAGGTCGCGGAGGGGACGGGGCGCGAAGTCGACGCCCCAGACGTGACCGTCCTCCCCAACGATGTCGGAGATATGGGAGCAGGTCGTACCGGACGCGACGCCGAGGTACAGCACCCTATTCCCCGAGCTGAGGGGGACGTTCCTGATTCCTCTGAGGATGGCCGCGGCCAGCTTGCTCCGGTAGGGGCTCCAAGACCGGTACTCCCTCTCTCCGTCGCGGACCAGCTGCTCTCCGTAGACGGCGCGACCCGGCGTCAGGTTCAGGGTAGCGATCACCCTCTTCTCCCCCGAGGGAATATCAAATATCCCCTGTGAGAGCACCCTGATCTCCATATCGACCTGTGATCCTCCGTCTCTCACCTTGAAAAACGGCCTTTGGTACCGATAGGCCTACTGAGCCTCTATGCTCTGCTCGATCATCTTCGCCTGGTCCACGGCGAGCTTCTGGAGCCATGACATGGGGGTCTTCAGCTCGCCCACCCTCTTCGCGTAGTGGTGGCAGTTGAGATAGGAGGGCGTGTTGCAGATGCGGGCGAAGTAGTCCTTGGTGATGGGGACCCCGCAATCATTTAGATAGGGGCAGTCCTTCCTCCCCAGCTTCTTCTGTAGCACCTCCGAGAGCGTAGCCATCCTCATATCATCCCGTCGAGCCTTTTTCAGCCCTGATGTATATCAGTGATCTAGTATGTAAATCTTTCATGTAGATCTTTATCACGGCTCCGTAACCTTTTTACGTAAAACACGAAGTGGACGGGAGATGAATTAGTACATTTTAAGTATAGGTTACGAAGGTATAAGGGGAACAAATATGTCTGGTGACGAGCGTATCTATATTGGTTCGAAGCCCATACTCGCCTACGTGACAGCGGTCATAACCGCTTTTCAGAGGGCTGACAGCGTCAAGGTCCTCGCCCGAGGCAGGGCCATCAGCACCGCTGTCGATGTTGTGGAGGTCACAAAGAGGAGCTTCATGACGGATATCTCCGTCGACGACATCTCCATAGGCACCGAGAGGCTCGGCGAGGGCGATGCCGCCAGGAACGTCTCGACGATGGCGATAACGCTGTCGAAGCCAAAGAGCTGAGGCGACGGACAAGGCCCGCTTGGAACAGGAGTCCATCCCGGAGCAAGCAAACCCTGAAGAGCTAGTTGTGGCTGTTTTTCTTTCTTTCTCTCTCCATCTTAGAGTCCAGCTCCCTCCTCAGCTGGGCGCCGATCGACCTCCCCGAGAAGACGTCGGCCCTGGCCGCTATCGCCAGCTTCGCCGCCAGGGATCGGGCCGATCGGCCGCGCATCCGGCGGGGGGAGCTGTGGACGATCGGGTGCTGGAAGATGAGGCCGTGCTTCGGGGGCTTGGACCCTGACTTCAGCGCTCGGAACATTGCCTTCTCCGCCCCGAGGAGCTGGATTGTGCTCGACGGCATCATCGACAGCTTCCTCAATCCCCCTGCCTTCGCGATGAGCTTCGCCGCCAGCATTTGGCCGGCGACCTCGGAGAGGTTGGGTGCAACCTCCCCCGCTAGGGCGGACAGGTACTCCTCGAGGCTCCGGCGATAGCCGTATAGGTCGAGGAGGTGGGCCGAGAGCTGCTCGATGGGCGCGAGGTCCTCCTCAGCAAAGGGCGCGCCCATGGAGTCCCGCGCCGCCTTCGATATCCTCCCCGCCCTCTTGAGGCCCAGCTCAGATAGGGCTGCCCGCGTGAAGTTGGCTCGATCGCCAAGGCCGTTGACGATCTTGGCGTAGGTCCTGTGATCCTCGACCAGGCGACTCAGCTCTGGGAAGTGCAAGCCATACCACTCCCTAAGCCCGCTGGAGAGGATGTTCAACATCTTGTCGAGTTCGTTGAGGAGAGGGACCGTCCGGCTTATGAGCGCACCCCTCTCGGAGAGGGCCCTGCCTACGGCTTTCCTCGCCATCAGCACAGAGACCTCGTGGCTCAGCGCGTGTAGCTGCGAGGGGCTCTCCGCTACTCCGAGGTCGGATGCCAGCTCTTCGAGGTGTTCTCGAAGGTAATCGCCGGCCCTGGTCCTGTCGCGGACCTCAACCTGAATACCACAGGAGCCCTTCACGGTATCCGCAAGGGCGCTGTTTGTGAAGACGGCCCTGTTGAAGCCCCTCTGGATCAGCTTCTCGACGGTCTCCTTGACCTCCTTCGCCAGCTCGCCGTTCCGCTGCCTGCTCAGCGCGGCCGCGATCTGCTTTGGGTCCGCTGGATACAGGGTCCTCTCCACGATCTCGTTCTCCTCGTTGATGCCGAAGACGCCGAGTATCGACTCCACTATGTATATCCGGTGGGTTCCAGGACTCTCAGCGCTCATTCTTCTTTTTCTCCCAAGGTTTATCTAATGCGTTCGCGAGTAGTGAAATCAAGATGTCCCAATTAAGCTTAGCCGTGGACATCGCGGGCCTTAGGCTGCGGAACCCGACCATGAACGCCGCCGGGGTCCTCGGCATGTCGGCGCCGCTCCTGAGCCGCGTCTACGAGGGCGGCGCGGGGGCCGTGGTCACGAAGAGCGTCGGACCCAGGCCCCGGATGGGGCATCCGAACCCGACGGTTGTGGCGGTGGAGGGAGGCCTCCTCAATGCCATGGGTCTCCCCAACCCCGGCGCCGGGTACTTCACGGGCGAGATCGAGCGGCTCAAGGAAGCGGGGGTCCCCGTGGTCGGGAGCTTCTTCGGGGCGTCTGTGGAGGAGTTCGTCGAGGTAGCCCGCACGCTGGCCGGGGTGGGGGTGGATGCCCTTGAGCTCAACTGTAGCTGCCCCAACGTCGAGGAGGAGATGGGCCTGCTGGGGTCGGACCCGGCCAACGTCGAGAGGATCACAGGCGCCGTAAAGGAGGCCGTGAACCTGCCGGTCTTCGTCAAGCTGACGCCCAACGTCGCGGATATCGTGGAGATCGCGAGGGCGGCCGAGCGGGGCGGCGCCGACGCCATCACGGCGGTGAACACCCTGAAGGCTCTGGCCATTGATGTGGACCTGCGCCGACCCGTGCTGTCGAACACTACTGGCGGCCTCTCCGGGCCGGCGCTGAAGCCGGTGGCGCTGAGGTGCGTCTGGGAGATAGCGGAGTGCGTCGACATCCCCATCATCGGCGTCGGCGGGGTCTCCGGCTGGCGGGACGCGGTCGAGTTCCTCCTCTGTGGAGCCTCCGTCGTCGAGATCGGGACAGCGGTGATGACGAGGGGATTTGAGGTGTTCCGGGAGGTGGCGGAGGGAATCAGGGGATACCTCGCGCAGAACGGTTTCAAGGAGGTGAGGGAGATTGTCGGACTGGCGCATGAGGCCTGAGGCGGTGCGGGTCAGGCGTATCGTTGGGGTCGAGAGGGAGACCGATGATATACGAACCCTCTGCTTCAGGGACGAGCTCTGCTCTGGAGCCTCTCCCGGTCAGTACGTGATGATCTGGGTCCCTGGGGTGGATGAGGTGCCCATGTCCCTCTCCACCATCGGCCGCGACGGGGTCTCGTCCATCACCGTCCGCGCCGTAGGCGAGGCGACCCGGACCCTCTGCGGGTTGAGGCCGGGCGATCGCGTTGGCGTGCGCGGGCCCTTGGGCAATTGCTTCACCATCGTCGGCATCTCTCCTCTCATCGTGGCAGGCGGAACCGGAGTCGCCTCGCTGAAGCCGCTCGCTGAAGCCATGAAGGGGCGAGGCTTGGGGCCGACATTCATCTCCGGCGCGCGGAGCAGCGACCAACTCCTCTTCAGGGGCCGACTTGAGCGTCTGCTCGGCGACCGGTTGATTCTCTCCACGGACGACGGCTCCTGCGGCTTCAGGGGCTTCGCCTCAGAGTGCGCATTCAGGCTAATCGAGGAGCAACCCTTCGACGCCGTCTACACCTGCGGGCCGGAGTTGATGATGGTCTCGGTCTTCGACGCCGCCGAGGGGAGGGGCATCCCCGTCCAGGCGAGCCTGGAGAGGTACATCAAGTGCGGCGTCGGGCTGTGCGGCAGCTGCGCCATCGGCCCCTACAGGGTCTGCAAGGACGGCCCCGTCTTCACCTCGGAGCAGCTCCGGATCGTCCGCGACGAGTTCGGACATAGGCGGATGGACCCCTCGGGCAGGATGGTCGAGGTGGGTCACTAGCGCAGAGAATGTTACCCACAGGAGCGGCGCCTAGAAAGGTTTATAGACGATGTGCCGATACGGTTTGACGGTGACTGTATGCCGACACACGGCTCACTGACGAAGGCGGGAAAGGTCAGGGCCCAGACCCCGATGATAGTTGGCACGCCGAGGAGGAGCCTCAACCCGCGCCGGCGGAACTGGGTCAACTTCCAGAAGAGGATCGTCCACGCCCCTCAAGACGAGAGATTTGGTCGCAGAAAAAAGAAGGAGAAGGTAGCGCGGCACATTCTTTTATGAAGCCCCAGCCCAAGGGATAACCGAGTTGGAAGCGGCCCTCAGAGCGATTGTCGATAGACTTCTCCATCTGCCCTCCCCCAGCAGGGAGGATGTCAACAGGGTCAAGAGGGAGGTCTGCCGGGAACACGGGCTGGACCAGATCCCCGGCAACGCCGAAGTCATTCGCGTCCTAAGGCCCGGCGAGGCGGAGAGGCTTCTCCCGATCCTGAGGCGGAAGGCGACGAGGGCGGCGAGCGGCGTCACCGTCGTCGCCGTCATGACTGAGCCGCGCCCCTGCCCCCATGGCCGCTGCGCCTACTGCCCAGGAGGACCGAGCGAGGGCGTGCCCCAGAGCTACACGGGGCACGAGCCGGCGGCGATGAGGGGAGCCCAGAACGGCTACGACCCGGCCAAACAGGTCACGAGCCGGATCAAGCAGCTGAGGGCCATCGGCCATAATGTTGACAAGGTCGACCTCATCATCATGGGCGGCACCTTTCCTGCGGCCCCCGCCGACTACCAGGAGCGGTTCGTGAGGGGGTGCCTGGATGCCCTGACGGATCAGCGGTCATCGTCCCTCGTCGAGGCGAAGCGGCTGGCCGAGACCTCAGAGATCAGGAACGTCGGGATCACCGTCGAGACCAGGCCTGACTGCGTCGGTGTCGAGGATGTCGACAGAATGCTGGGGCTGGGCGTGACCAGGGTGGAAGTGGGGGTGCAGAACGTCTACGATGACATCTACGAGCTGGTGGAGAGGGGACACACGGTCAGGGACGTGGTCGAGGCCACCCAGACCCTGAAGGACTCGGCGCTGAAGGTCTGCTACCACATGATGCCGGGGCTGCCGGGGTCGACGCCCAAGCGCGACCTGAAGGGATTCGAGGCGGTCTTCACCGACCCCAGGTTCAGGCCGGACATGCTCAAGATATATCCCACCCTCGTCATCAGGGGGACCAAGCTCTACGACTGGTGGAGGCAGGGGAGGTACAGGCCCATGTCGACGGAGGAGGCGGTGGAGCTGGTGGCCAGGGTGAAGGAGATGGTGCCGCCCTGGATCAGGATCATGCGGGTACAGCGGGACATCCCCGCGCCCTTCATCGACGCCGGCGTGGATAAGAGCAACCTGAGGCAGCTCGTCTGGGAGCGGATGAGGGAGCGCGGGAGCCGATGCAGGTGCATCCGATGCAGGGAGGCGGGGCACAGGGCACGGGAGGGCGCCGAGCCCGACCCCGATAGGCTGGAGGTCGCCCGCCGCGTCTACGAGGCATCAGGGGGCGTCGAGAACTTCATCTCCGTCGAGGACCGGGAGGCTGACGCCCTGGTTGGCTTCCTCAGGCTCCGAATCCCCTCCGACGGGGCCCACAGGCCCGAGGTGGAGGCCGGGTCAGCCCTGATCCGGGAGCTTCACGTCTACGGGAGGATGGTCCCGGTGGGGGCGCGGCTATCCGGCGCGTGGCAGCACAGGGGGTGGGGCGCGGCACTCATGGCTGAGGCGGAGCGGATCGCGTTCGAGGACTACGACGCACGCAAGGTGGTGGTGATGAGCGCCCTGGGGACGAAGCGTTACTACGAGAGGCTGGGATACAGCAGGGACGGCGTCTACATGTCGAAGCACCTCTGAGTCGAGAGGGTGCTTTTATCCGTGTGGCGCGCGTTTAATCTTGAGGACTGAGGCTTGTTCGTGGTCGTCTACCACTACCGCGTGCCGATGGAGAGGACGAAGCGGTATATCACGCTGGAGCAGCAGGCGATCCAGATCTACATGGAGCACGGCTGCCTCGGCGTCGAGATCTACCGGGACGCAAAGGACCCCCGTCGCTGGATGGAGATCAACAGGTTCAGGGACAGGGAGCATCACAACGATGTCGTTGCCGCCGTCGACGCGGACCCCAGGATGGGGCCGCTCTTCGAGGAGTTCATCTCCCTCTTCGACGCCGAGGAGTACCAGCCCGAGAAGAGGAACTACTTCAGGATGATCTGAGCCGACCCCCGAAGATATAAGGGGAGGCGCCTTAGAGGAAACTGATCCGAAATGGACGGGGAGGCGCTTCACGGCTACAGGGGCCGCCTCAGGAGGGCGCTGGAGGCAGCTGGGGCAGAGGTCGGCGACCGGCTGAGGGTGGAGGCCGGCGGCATGGTCCACGAGGGCATCCTGATGCCGAGGCTGGAGAGCGCCGACGACCGGCACCTGNTTCTNAANCTGAGGAGCGGTTACAACATCGGCGTCGCCTTCGACGACTCCACCANGCTTGAGCGTCTCGGTGCGGCTGAGAAGCCCGAGTTCAGACCGCCCCCACCCCCGGAGGTGAGGGTAGNGCTACCCCAGGTGAGCATCGTCAGCACGGGGGGGACCATCGCCAGCAGGGTCGACTACGTCACCGGGGGCGTCCACGCAGCCATCTCTTCCCGGGATCTCCTCAGCATCGTCCCCGAGCTCTCCGACATCGCAGCCGTCGACGCGGGCATCCTCTACAGCGTCTTCAGCGAGAACATCGACCCCGAACACTGGTCGGAGATGGCGAGGATGGTCGCGGAGAAGGTACGCGACGGCGCGGAGGGGGTCGTCATCACCCACGGCACGGATACCATGGGCTACTCGGCGGCGGCCCTCAGCTTCGCCCTCCGCGGCCTCCCCGTCCCCGTCATCCTCGTCGGCTCGCAGCGGAGCTCCGACAGGCCGAGTTCGGACGCCGCCACAAACCTCGTCGGCGCGGTGACGGCTGCCGCCCACGCCCCCTTCGCCGAGGTCGCCCTAGCGATGCACGAGACTACCTCGGACACGGCCATCGTCTTCCACAGGGGGACCAAGGTGAGGAAGTGCCACACGAGCACAAGGTACGCCTTCCAGTCCGTCAACGCTGAGCCCCTCGCGAGGCTTGTCGACGGCAAGCTTGAGATGGTGGCCTCCGACTACCGGCGGAGGGGCGATGGCGAGCTGGAGGTCAGGGACCGCTTCGAGAGGAAGGTGGCGCTGGTCAAGTTCCACCCCGGCTTCAACCCCGACATCCTCAGCTGGCTCGTGGACGAGGGCTACAGGGGCATCGTCTTGGAGGGGACAGGACTGGGACACGTCAACTCCCATTGTTACCCCGCGCTGGAGAAGGCGGTGAAGGATGGCCTCCTCGTTGGGATGACATCTCAGTGCATCTGGGGGAGGGTGAACATGAATGTCTACACCACCGGCAGGGAGTTGCTCCGCCTCGGCGTCGAGCCCCTCGGCGACATGCTGTCGGAGACGGCGCTCGTCAAGCTGATGTGGGCCCTCGGCCAGGCTGAAGACAGGGAGGGCGCGCTGGAGCTGATGAGGCTGAACATCGCCGGCGAGTACTCGGACAGGACGCCGTACACGGGGAGGTGAGGGCGGTGGACTACAAGAAGCTTGGTCTCAAGGTCGGTCTGGAGGTCCACCAGGAGCTGGATACGGAGCACAAGCTCTTCTGCTCCTGTCCACCAAAGCTGTTCAGGGAGGGGCCGGAGTACACCTTCGTCCGCCGCCTCCGCCCAAGCCAAAGCGAGCTGGGAGAGGTCGACCCCGCCGCCCTCTTCGAGTTCATGCAGGGGAAGGCAATCGTCTACGAGGCGGACAGCGAGACCTCATGCTTGGTTGAGATGGACGAGGAGCCGCCGGGGCCGCTGAACAGGGAGGCGCTGGACATCTGCCTCACCGTCGCCCTTATCACCGGTTCCCGGCCCGTGAACGAGGTCCAGGTCATGCGGAAGACTGTTGTCGACGGCTCCAACACCAGCGGCTTCCAGAGGACGTGCGTCGTCTCCCTCAGCGGCTCCATCAAGGTCGGCGGCAGGCCCTACGGGCTCCAGCAGGTCTGCTTGGAGGAGGACGCGGCGAGGAAGGTCGCGGACGAGGGAGCCGCCAGCCGCTACCGGATCGACAGGCTCGGCATACCACTCATCGAGGTCACGACCGCCCCAGACATCCATTCACCCAGGGAGGCGGAGGAGGTCGCCCTCGCCATAGGCCGCATCCTCAGGGCCACAGGCAGGGTCCGACGGGGTCTGGGAACAATCCGCCAGGACATAAACATCTCCATCGAGGGGGGCGCCCTCATCGAGATCAAGGGGGTTCAGGAGCTCCGTCTCATCTCCAAGGTCGTCGAGTACGAGGTCCAGAGGCAGGTCAACCTCCTCGCCATCGCTTCCGAGTTGAGGAAGAGGGGCATCAAGCCCTCCGACCTCGCGGAGGATTGCGTCGATGTCTCCAAGGTCTTCGCCTCGACGAGGTGTCGCATCATCCGAGGAGCCCTCAAGAGGGGGGGCCGCGTCCTCGCCCTGAGGCTCCCAGGGTTCGGCGGCCTCGTCGGCAGGGAGCTCTGCCCTAACCGGAGGCTGGGGACGGAGATGGCGGATCGGGCGCGGTTCTGGGGAGGCGTGCGCGGACTCTTCCACACCGACGAGCTGCCGGGCTACGATATCTCGACTGAGGAGGTGCGAGCCCTACGCGAGAGTGCGGCGGCCTCGGAGGGGGACGCTGTCGTCATCGTGGCCGACGAGCCCGAGAGGTGCCGGAGGGCGCTCTCCGCCGTCCTCAATAGGGCGAGGGAGGCACTTGTCTGCGTCCCGAGCGAGACGAGGGCCGCGGACGCCGACGGCACGACCCATTACACTCGACCGCGGCCGGGTGCGGCGAGGATGTACCCAGAGACGGACGTGGTCGCCATCTCCATCACCCCCGAGCGGCTTGAGGAGTTGATGGCGGCGCTACCGGAGATGCCCGAGGCGAAGCTCAGGCGGCTGAGATCGGAGTACGGGCTTAACGAGAAGCTGGCGAGGCAGGTCTTCGACTCCGACTACTGCGGTCTGTTCGAGGAGCTGGCGAGGGAGATGGGTGCATCGCCGACCCTGATGGCTGTCACTCTGACCGAGACCTTAAGGAGCCTCGCCAGGGGCGGCGTTGCGGTCGGCAACCTGAGTGATAAAGCGATACGCGGTGCCTTCAAGCTCCTGGACGCCCGCCTGACCGTCAAGGAGTCCCTGCCCGAGATACTCACGTGGCTGGCGGCCCATCCCGTGGCCTGGCCGAGGGACGCGCTGAAAGCGCTGGACCTCGAACTCATCCCCCCCGGCGAGTTGAAGCAGCTCGTGGACGCCAAGATCAGGGAGCGTATGGAGCTTGTCGAGCGGATGGGTGAGAGGGCGCTGGGCCCGCTCATGGGAATGGTCATGGGCGAGGTGAGGGGAAGGGCCAGGGCCGGGGATGTCCAGGCCATGCTGAGGGAGGCCCTGAGGTCGGCCCTCTCATCTTTGAGGAAAGGGTAAAGTATTATAGGATGAGGCAGTAATAATTACTGATATAAGGTTCCGCCGTGGTGCTCATGAACCGATCACCCTTCCGCCTCCGCGTCAGGATCGGTGAGATGGAAGTAGAGCTGGGAGGGGCGAGGGAGGAGGTTATCTCCACCCTCGATGACCTGAGCGGGATCGTGGAGAAGGTATCCGAGGCATTCAAGGCGGGAACCGGGACCGCGGTCCAGAAGGCCGATCAGCCGAAGGCGCAGTCCCAGCCCATAATGTTCCCCCGCATCCCTCGTACAACCCAGTGCGGCGAGGCCGTTGTCTCCCTCCTCTCGACGGACTGGGGCAGGACCCCGCGGACCATCTCCGAGCTGAGGGAGGCGATGGAGGCGAATGCGGTCTTCTTCCCCAAGACGACCCTCTCAGGCGTCCTGGTCTGGCTCGTGAAGAAGGGGAAGATCAGGCGGTGGAAGGGTAAGCACGGCTATCTCTACGTCCTCAGCGAGGAGGGNGCCTGATGGCCCGGATCAGGCTCGTCGTGAAGGCGCCCTTCGGCGCCATCGAGGTGGGCGGCGAGACCGCNGAGGAGGTCCTNGACGCCCTGGAGAAGCTGGACCAGGAGTTCCTCGCCGAGGTGAACGAGAGGGTCTCGGCCCTCCTCGCCACGCAGGCCAGGGACGAGCTGAAGGGCATCGTCGAGTTGGGGCGGGATGGTCCCGTCATCGTCACCAAGAAGAAGATGACACACTATGAGGCGATAGGACTCATCCTCTACAGCATAAAGGGACATCAATCGAGTTCGAGGGAGCTAAAGGGGTGGCTGGCGGCGAGCGGAAAGAAGGCAACCGTCCCCGCTAGGCTCTACGAGATGAGGAAGAGGGGTCATATCTTCAAGCCCGTGGAGAAGGCCCCCTACTACAAGCTATCGACGAGGGGGGTCAAGTGGATCGAGGAGGAGGTCCTCCCCAAGATCAAGAAGAGGTAGCCCTACTCTCCCTCTGTTTCTCAAATTGCTCGTGGAGGTCGGCGGTCACCAGTAGCAGGCCGAGCAGGACCTGCCTGCTGTCGCAGGCGTAGGCCCCATCCCTGAAGCGGGTCCGCTGAATGAGCCCCTTCTCCAGCAGCTTGGCAACGGCCCGCTCCGTCGCCTTGGGCGTCAGGCCCACCTCGCCCGCGATCTCCCTAATGGTCATGCCCCTCCCCGTCTTCAGGAGGTGGAACAGGATTGCGAACTGGCTCGGCGCCCGCCTGAGCCTGAGCAGCGCGTTTGTCCTCTCCCTCAACTCCTCGATCTTTCCTTCAGACACGGTCTCACTCTCCCAACTCTCTCTTGATCCCCCTATATAGTTTCATGAGGATATCGTAGGGATTCAGGTTCGAGACGTAGCCGCTGGGCGTCGCCGAGATCAGCCCGGCACCCTTCAGCTCCGTCAGCCTCGCCCTTACGGTTGAGGCCTTCTCCCCCACGCCCTCCGCGATCTGAGACGGCTTCAGTCCACCCTCCCTGAACGAGAGGTAGCAGAGGACCTTGAAGGCCGAGGTCTTCAGCCCCAGCTCCTCCAGCCCCCTCCTCTTATCCCTCGTCATGTGCCTACCTCTCAAAGTACTTCTTCAGCAGGGAGACGAGGACCGGTCCCAGCTTGTACCTGTAGACGCCTCGGGAGACCCTATCGACGAGTCCCTTGTTGTAGAGGTTGAAGAGGGCAATGTTGACGGCGTTCACCGAGATGGAGAGCTCCCCGGCGACGACCTTGGACGACATAGGCCCCCCATGCTCCACAAGGCAGAGCAGCACCCGTCGCTGGCTCTCCGCCCGCCTCAGCCCCCCGAGTTCGTCGGAACCGACCAAGGTTACCCGGCCTCAAAGGGCTATCTCTTCTGCTCCTGACGCGTGTATAGGTCCGAGATGATCTCGGTGAAGGCGATCTTCGACCTGTAGGCCCCATCCCTCTGTTGGGTCACGAACCTCTTTCCGAGCAAGGACCTGAGGGCTGGGCGGACGGTGCCCCTGGGTATGCCCGTCTCATCGGCTATCTGGCCGGGTAGGCTCGGCCCCTTGAAGGAGAGGTAGATGAGCACCTTGAACCTGCTCGTATTCGGCGAGAGCTCCCTGATCGCCCTCTCAAGCAGGTTTACCATTCCATACACCTACTTTCCGCCATTCTCCAGGGCCTCTATGCGGTCCAGGAGGTGGAGGAGGATCATCGATATGTTCGGAGAGTAGTTACCTCGCCCCTCTCTCTTGAGCAGCCCATCCTCGCACAGCTTCGCGAAGACGGCCTTAACGGAGTTGTACTTGGCCTTGAGGTGGCTCGTCATCTCCTTCGGTCCAAGACTCGGGTTCTCCATGAAGGCCCTGAAAACCGCCTCTCGGAGGGTGTATTCCTCGATCATCTTGGGTACGTATCCTAATTCGACGAACTTCTTATTAACTTTACTTTTGGTCGCAGGACTGATGAGATTGATCAAACAGGTTGCTTTGAGCGTTATAATTTTGGACTATATATATAAAACTCCATTTATCCGAAATTAAGCTCGCAGAGACCACAGGACTTAAATATCTAAGAAAAAAAGGGTTGTATGAGAGACGCTCTCAAGGGGCGAGGCTCGTGCTCACCTACCGTGAAAAACTGGAGACCGTGGAAAGCCTGGGGCCATCGGAGATCCATTCGACCCTCAGCCTCGCCATCAGGAACCTGATGCTAGAGCAGGTCACGGGCGATGTGGAGGAGGAGACGGCGGCGGTGAGGGAGCTGGCCGCCCGGCTCCGGCGGGAGGTTCCCTTCTTCGAGATGAACCGGCGAGACCCCTTCCGGGCCGTCGCGGGGATCGATGCGGGGAGCCAGATCCTACCGCTGGCATCTAGGCGGTACGCCGTCATCAGCGCCCTGGTGTACTCGCTGCCGTCGTGCTCCCGCTTCTTCCTGGCCCCCGAGTCCCTCATGTTCCCCTACACGTTGGCTGGAGACAGGCTCAAGGGAGTGGTGAGCGTGAGGCGGGAGGCGAAGCTGTACGAGACGGCGTGCAGCTTCATCGAAGCGCACCAGGAGGTGGGGCTCGTGCTCGTGGACGGCCCGCTGGCCTTCAGCAACTGGTGGAGCATGACGGGGGAGAGGCGGGACCGACAGCGGCTGATCGATGCGGTCAACCGATTCCTACGCCTCTGCATGGATGGGGAGATCGTCGTCGCCGGCGTCGTCAAGCGCCCCTCGGCCCGGTATCTGGTCTATCACCTGGGGCTAAAGGAGGAGACGGACCTGCCCGATGCCTTCCTGCTGCTGCAGGCCCTCAGGCCGGGGGAGCGGACGGGGGTCTTCTCCCCGCGGGCGGCGCTGAGGCGGGTTGTGAGGGTGGCGCCCTTCATGGACGCCGTATGCTGTCCCATCTACTCCTTCTACGGTCGGTTCTCCCGGGATTGGTCAATCCCGCCCATCAGGATCGATCTCCCCGCCTTCTCGCTCGGCTATCTGGATGAGGTCGCCGACTACTGCTACGGGTCTAGCCTCTGGAATGGCATCCCCCTCCCGATCATGCGGGCCGACGAGGATGTACGCATCTCGAAGCGGTTCATGGCCGAGGTCTACGCGGAGATCGTAGGCCGAGTGGGGAGGCGCACGGGTGAGGTCTCACAACTGGCTCCCTACTGGGGTGAGGGGAAATGGATGGGCGCCTGATCGTAGGCCACACCTACAGCGGGACTGGGGACTACCAGCTCGACGAGATCACCGTCATCCTCATGAGGGGGCGGGAGCTGGCCCGGGGCGACCTCGTCTACGTCCGCCACCCGAAGAACGGATCCCCCGTCGTCTACCAGGTGACACGGGTATACCCGCACAAGCGGGTGAGGGAGTACGAGGAGGCACTCCTCAGGGAGGGTCGCGTCATCCACGACTTCGAGGACTCGACCGTCCATGCGGAGGCGTACCAGTGGGGGTGGATCGACGGCACAGGGAGCCTCAGGCCCCTCAGGCATCCGCTCCAGCCGAACACGCCCGTGTTCCGAGCCGAGAGGGAGATCGTAGCCCAGTTCACGAAGCCGAGCGGGGATTGGAAGCTGCTCCTCGGAACCGACCCCAGCACCGACCTAGACGTTGAGCTAGGTGTCTATCCCCTCATCAGGCAGTCGTGCCTCATATGCGGCGCGGTAGGGACGGGGAAGACAACCACGGCCATCTCCATGATCTGCAGGGCCGCGAGCCTCAGCCCGCCGATCCGCTCCTTCATCATCGATAAGGACGGCGAGTACGCTTGCCTCATGGACCGGCTCGGCCCGGACAAGGTGCTGAAGGTGCCCTGGATGCGCTTCTTCCAGCCCTCGGACATCCCTTGGGAGGACTACATCGCCGAGTTCGGGTGGCAGAAGACCTGGTGGAACGCGAAGATACTGATGAAGGCGCTGAGGATACTTTACGCACAGGCAGGCATGGTCACGAAGGTCAACATCCGGCGGATCATAGGGTACGTGAGCCCCGAATCCCTCGGGTTCGGCAAGAAGGAGGAGGAGTTCGAGAGGTATAGGCAGCAGGTCTTGGTCGCCGTCAACGGCTCTCAGCTGATCCCCGATGGCGAGGTCCGCCCCCTCGATCCCGTTGAGCTGCTCAGGGGACGGCGGGTCATCATCATGGACCTCTCTCAGGGGAGGGACACGTGGGCCCAGAAGCACCTCGTCGTCGCCCAGGTCCTCCGCCGCATCTTCAACGAGGCCCTGGAGAACAGGCGGTTTGGCTGTGTCATCGTCCTTGAGGAGGCGATGTACTACGCGCCGCAGCGGGGCGTCTTCGAGATCGGGACTAAGGAGAGCAGGGGTAAGCTCCTCGGCGTGGTGAAGGAGATCGCGACCAACGGCGGTAGGAACGGCGTCGGCCTCTGGATCGTCACCCAGCGGCTGGCGACGGTAGAGAAGACGGTGGTCACCCAGTGCGCTAACAACATCATCTGTCACAGCCTTGAGGACCTGGACAAGAAACGGCTCGGGGAGATCGTGGGAGACGAGTTCATCAGGCTCATCGGCGACCTCCCCCAGGGCGAGGCGATCGTCAAGGGGACCGCCCTGAAATGCCGGTTTCCAATCTGGGTGAAGGTCCTCCCAGAGGTCTACCCTGCCTCAGCGATCGCGACACCGATGAGCCGGTTCCTCAGCATGGAGCAGGCCTCACGAGCCAAGGGGAGGGTGGAGACCATCGCAGCCGACGGCTGACCTCGTCAGAGGAACGGTTCGATCCCTCTCGTTCCCCGCTTTTAGGGCGCGCTCGACGGTATGCCCCGCGTAGACCTCCCAGCATCTCCCCTCTCACCTTGGACCCTTCGAGGTGAAGCCAAACACACTACGGATATGGAAACGGTTAATTGAACATACGGACAGCCATCTTCTGCGGTTTACATTGAGCAAGAGACGNCTCTATCCGAAGATGCCAATGGTCGGCGTGGGNGCCCTCATCCGAGACGGGGNCCGATACCTCATCATAAAGCGGGCCGCGGAGCCCGACGCGGGCCTCTGGTCGGTACCCGGCGGCCTCGTCGAAATCGGTGAGAGGGCGGCGGACGCCGCCGCGAGGGAGGTGATGGAGGAGACCGGCCTCCGCGTCGAGATCGAGGACGTGATCGGCGTCATCGACAAGATCGTCAAGGACGAGGCATCCCGCGTGAAATACCACTTCGTCATCATCGACTATCTCGCCACGCCGAGGGGCGGTAACCTGAGGGCCGATTCGGACGCGCTGGAGGCCCGATGGGTCAGGGAAGAGGAGTTCCCCCGCTACGAGCTGTCGCCCACCCTCGTGGACCTCCTCAAGCGGATGGGGCTGTACCCCGATGGATAGCGGGGGCTGCACCCGAGACCAATATCAGAGCTCCATCAATGGCCTTATTGCGACCGGGCCATCGGGCGATATGCGATCCGCTATGAACTCCGTCTACCGCCGCCCATCCAGCATGTGGAAGATCGCCCTGATCCTCCTCCACTGGCTCTGCTCCTCCGGGGCCCGGAGTATCGGCCTCCTCGTCCCGTAGGCCTCGGGGACCCTGTAGAGGTAGATCCTGTGGGAGCCGAAGGCGTAGTGGTCGGGGGAGTTCGCCTTCACAGTCGTCCAGCCGTGGATGGGGAAGTCGTGGCTGACGACCCTGGCACCGCTGCCGAGCTCGGCCTCGAACTTCGGCCTCAGCTTGGAGTTGCCCGATGTCGTCAGGTAGAGGGTGATGAGGGACGCGGGCGAGAGGTCTGCGAGGAAGAAGTTCCCGTTCACCACCTCAACTCTCCCCCCGAGGCCCTTGCTCTCGATCTTCCGCCGCAACGAATCGCATAGGACGGGGTTGAGGTCGTAGCCCACCGCCCTCTTCACGTCGAACTCCTCGACAGCCGTGAGCAGAATGCGGCCATCCCCGCATCCGAGGTCGTAGATCACGTCGTCACCGCACGCGCCGGCCAGCTCCAGCATCCTCCTCACGACATGGAGGGGGGACGGGACATAGGGCGCCACGCTGGAGGGGGTGTCGCCCCAGTCGATCGAGTAGCTCCTGCCAGTCATCTCCGTCGTCTGGTCGAAGCGGTGACTCCCTCGGAGCGGGTCGGAGAACATGATCATTCTTATCCCGCTAACAGCCCTTTAATCCTTTGTTCCGATCTCGGTGCGCGGAAGGCTCATTAGGCTGGGGCGCCCTGATCTCCTCGGTGCTTAAGAGTGGAGATCAAGGTTGTGAAGCTGGAGATGCCGGAGGGGTGCAACCTGATCCTCGGCCAGAGCCACTTCATCAAGACGGTGGAGGACATCTACGAGGCGATGGTCACCTCAGCGCCCGCTGTCAGGTTCGGCCTCGCCTTCTGCGAGTCCTCGGGGGCTCGCCTCGTCAGGGTCGAGGGGAACGACCCGGAGCTGAAGAGGGCTGCGACGGAGAACGCGTTGAGGCTGGGTTGCGGCCACTCATTCTTGGTGCTGATGCGGGACGCCTACCCCATCAACGTGCTCAACCAGTTGAAGGCGGTGCCCGAGGTCTGCACGATCTACGCCGCCACCGCCAACCCGCTGGAGGTCATCGTCGCCGAGACCGAGCATGGGAGGGGCGTCCTCGGCGTCATCGACGGCCAGAAGCCGTTGGGGGTTGAGGGTGAGGACGGCGTCAGGTGGAGGAAGGAGTTCCTGAGGAAGATCGGCTACAAGACCTAGCCTGAGTCTCTAGGACCCGCGCACTAGACCATGAAGGGCAGGAAAGGAGTAGCTTGATTGTTTTTAATCCCTGCTATTTTGGATAGTGTTCTTCGCGTGCTTCTAATCTTCTATTATTAAGATGGCGTATAAGACATTACTTTTGGAAAAAACATAAGAGGATTTTGATTTACCTCTATTTTCACGGTTTCCAGACCCCCTCAGTTAAACTTATAGATCACAATAATCAACATTGGTATGTATTTAGCTCGTATTTGTCAGTACTTTAAAAAAGAACTTTAAACTTGAAAAGGAGACCTTTTTCTGGTTTAGATTCAATATTCAATGTATGGATGAAAATCTCAAAGATTCAAGCTTATTTCGTTGAAAAAGACCTAAATATTGGAGATCCACCTCCATGAGCTAAATACATACCAACATAGAAACATGAATACCTTCAGGGCCTACATGCTCAAAAAGGCCTACGAGAACGTCAGTAAGAACGGCGACAGGCTCGCCCGGGTCGACCCCCTCATAGACTGGGGGGCCTTCAGGCCCATCATCCAAGGCCTCTACCACAACAAGACACCGCGGGGAGGGAGGCCCAACGTCGACCCGGTAGTGATGGTGAAGCTGCTGGTGCTCCAGGAGTGGTACGGCCTCTCTGACCCCGAGCTGGAGAGGCAGGTGGACGACCGCCTCAGCTTCCAGAGGTTCCTCGGCTTCCCCGAGAAGGCCCCCGACTACTCGACGGTGTGGCAGTTCAGGGAGCGACTGGCGGAGACGGGGAGGGACCGGCTGGTGTGGGAGGAGCTGCAGCTACAGCTCGACGGGAAGGAGCTCAAGGTGAGGAAGGGCGTCGTCCAGGACGCCACGTTCATCACATCTGACCCGGGTCATGCTCCTGCCAAGAAGCCCCGGGGTGGGGAGGCGAGGACGCGGAGGAGCAGGGACGGGGCGTGGGCGAAGAAGGGCAGCAGGTCCTACTACGGGTACAAGCTCCACACGAAGTCGGATGTCGACCGCGGCATCATCCGGGACCTGGAGACGACCCCCGCCAACGTTCA
>JGI24025J20009_10000966_pt1 | contig 22121 bp, 25 predicted proteins | sample Cruoilmetagenom3_FD_20009 | JGI IMG/M metagenome (IMG submission 20009) | reverse complement strand
CACCGCGCGGTATTCGCGAGCACCTTGGCCTGAACAAGCCAATCTATCAACGCACAGCGGCTTACGGTCACTTCGGGCGTGCGCCGGAAGCCGATGGTGGTTTTAGCTGGGAAAAGATCAATTTGGTCGACGCATTGAAGCGCGCCGTTTAAGCCAGCGCATGTCCAAAGAGCCGAACATCAAACCTGCAGATGCGCCGCGCCGGAATTTCTATGGCCGGCGGCGCGGCAAGGCCTTGCGTAAAAACCAGATAAAGCATCTGGATTCGACGCTAGGTGCGATCTCGCCGAAAAACGTTTCGTTGGAGGATAATCCCGACCGCACACCAATTGATCTTGGTGAGGCGTTTGGAAACAACAACCCTGTGTGGCTGGAAATTGGCTTTGGCGGGGGCGAACATCTGCTGCATATGGCGAAAACCTATCCGGAAGCCAATCTTCTTGGCGTTGAGGCGTTCCTGAATGGCGTCGCTAAGCTGGTTCCGCTGGTTGCCGAACACGGTTTGACGAATGTCAGAGTGCATCTGGGTGATGCGCGCGACTTGCTGGAGGTGTTGCCGGATGCCTCGCTCGAAAAGGTGTTTTTGCTATATCCCGATCCGTGGCATAAAACGCGGCATCACGGGCGGCGGTTTGTGAATGTCGAAAACCTCGATAATATCGCGCGAGTTCTTAAGCCGGGCGGAATTTTCCGTGTCGCGACCGACATCGAAAATTATGTCCATCATACGCTTGAACGCATCATCCCGCGGAATGATTTCGAGTGGCTGGCCGAGGGCCCCGAAGACTGGCGGCAACCTTGGTCCGACTGGACTCGTACACGGTACGAAGCCAAGGCGATCCGTGAAGGACGCACACCGCATTACCTGACTTTTCAGAAATCCTAGGCAAAATCTGCGCGGTTGATACAGGTCAATGCAATTTGTTCCATTTATATGCTTTGTAAACGAAACTGCATATGAAGGGACATCCCATGAAAAAAATAGCTGAACGCGAAAAGCAACTTAAGGCCCGCCTCGAAGAGTTGATGGCGCACCTTAAGAAAATTGACTCCGAGTTGGACGAACCCGCAGACAAGGATGTCGAGGAGCGGGCGGTCGAGCGCGAAGGTGACGAAGTTCTCGAAGTGATGGGTCAGGTGGAACTGCAAGAAGTTCGCGTGATCGAAGCTGCATTGAAGCGCATTGAAGACGGAGAGTATGGCATCTGCGTAGATTGCGGTGACACAATTTCCGAAGAGCGACTCGATGTATTACCAGCAACCCCGAAGTGCCAGAAATGCGCCTCGTAAACAAATATTGAAAGGACAAGTTATGCCTTTTGAAGATCTGAAAGCCCGGATGGCTTTGTTACTTGAACAAATGGTTCATAGACCCGAGGATATGCACGAGTTGCAGGAAACCTTGCGGGAGGAATTGGCCGAGTTGAGGGATTCCGGCTTGCCGGTCCCCCGCGATCTTGTGCTCCTTGAGGAGAAACTCGAAGCTCTATTGAATTTGCCCACGAAGGGCAAATGAGCCATTCTTCGGGCGAGGCTGGCCTTTCACGCGTAATCAGCCTACCGCTGCTTGTTCTATATGGCTTGGGTGTCACGATTGGTGCCGGTATATATGTACTTGTCGGCGAAACCGCAGCACAGGCCGGATACTACGCTCCGCTTTCGTTTGTCTTTGCGTCGATTGTGATGGCATTTAGCGCTGGCAGCTTTTCAGAGTTAAGTGTGCGTTTTCCGCAAAGCACTGGTGAGGCGATCTATGTTAGTGAAGGATTAAGGTCTCAGGGCTTGTCACTGCTAACTGGTGGTATCGTTCTGCTGTCGGCAACGGTTGCCGCTGCAACGATCACGTTGGGCGGGGCAGGGTATGTACTTGATTTGATCGGATTGCCCCGCGAGGTCGTTATTGTCGCCATTGTTGTGTTTATGGGGGCAATGGCGGCGTGGGGTGTAAAGGAATCCGTAGTTTTCGCGGCAATATTTACCGTTCTCGAAATCCTCGGGTTATTGGTAATTATAGTTGCAGGTTTCTGGGCGCAGCCGGATTTGATTTCGCGCCTGCCCGAGGTCATCCCGCCTATTGGTGATACCGCCGCGCTGACCGCAATTTTCACAACCAGTCTAATCGCGTTCTTTGCATTTATCGGTTTTGACGACGTCGTTAATCTTGTTGAGGAAACGAAAAACCCAGCGAGGACGATGCCGCTCGCCATTATGATAACGTTGGTCGTGGCTACTTTACTATATTTTTCGGTGACGACGGTGGCGGTCTTAAGTGTGCCGTTGGAAGATCTAGCGGCCTCTCAAGCACCAATCGGGTTGTTATATTCTCACCTGACCGGCAGTTCGCCGGTGATTATATCATGGATTGCGATTGTCGCGACGCTGAACGGAATTGTGGTCCAGATCGTTATGGCCTCGCGGGTGCTGTATGGTTTGGGGAGCAAGGGCAGCCTTCCAGCGTTCTTTGCCCGTATCAATCCGCGAACACATACCCCCGTCGTTTCGACGTGTATTGTGACCGCTGTTATCCTTGCGCTGGCGCTGTTTTTCCCAATTGGAACTTTGGCGGAAACCACAACCCAGTTCATTTTGGTTGTGTTTACGCTGGTGAATCTGTCTCTGGTGATGTTGAAAATTCGCAAAGTGCCGGCGCCGGAAGGGGCTTACACCGTTGGCCTTTGGGTTCCTGTCGGAGGTACGATTGCCTGTCTGTTATTGCTGATTGGACCTTGGTTGTTGTGATGGTCACGAGAAAATTACACATTCAATTATTGTAATATGAAAAATCAACCTATATAACACTCAACAGAGTTTTTTAGGAGATATCCGATGACACCCGAAGTAAAAGCATTTTTCGACGATGCAACCAATACGATCTCGTTTGTGGTCAAAGACCCGGACAGTTCAAGCGTTGCAATCATCGACTCGGTTCTGGATTTCGATTTCGCATCCGGCCGCACCGATACAGCATCCGCTGACGAAGTAATCGCTTACGTCAAAGAAAACGACTTGAAAGTCGAGTGGATTTTGGAATCCCACGTTCACGCTGACCACCTGTCGGCGGCGCCGTATATCCAGCAGCAAGTCGGCGGCAAAATCGGCATCGGCGGCAACATCACAGTTGTTCAAGACACATTCGGTAAAGTCTTTAACGAAGGCACCGAGTTCCAGCGCGATGGCTCGCAGTTCGATAAACTATTCGTCGACGGCGATAAAATCGAAATTGGCGGCTTGAAAGTCGACGTGATGCATACACCCGGTCACACACCTGCTTGTATGACGTATGTTGTCGAGGACTCAGCATTCGTAGGTGATACGATGTTTATGCCAGATTTCGGCACCGCGCGTTGTGACTTCCCGGGTGGTTCCGCCGAAGATCTATACGCTTCGATCCAGAAAATCCTGTCATTGCCTGATGAAACACGGATTTTCGTAGGTCACGATTATAAGGCGCCGGGCCGCGATGAATTCGCATGGGAAACTTCTGTGGCTGAACAAAAAGCAGCCAATATCCATGTAGGTGTGGATAAAGATGCAGATGATTTCATCAAAATGCGCAGCGAACGTGACGCACAATTGTCGATGCCAAAACTGATCGTTCCATCGATCCAGATCAACATGCGTGCAGGTCAAATGCCTGAAGCCGAAGAGAACGGCCAAGTGTATCTGAAAGTTCCAGTGAATGCCCTCTAACAATTAGGACATTGCATCAATTCCTCCGCTCCGGTTTAATCGCCGGAGCGGGTGTTATTTAAAGAGGCAAGATCGATGCAGATCTACAAAGTTACAGATAACTACAGTGTTGCTAGCCAAATCTCGGCCAGCGACGTTGCACTAATCAAAGCAGCCGGTTTCAAATCCATTATGTGCAATCGCCCTGACGGTGAAGAGTTTGGCCAACCAAGCGCCGAAATTATCCGGCAAGCTGCAAAAGACCACGACATCAAGTTTTTTCACGTCCCTATGGGACGTACCGGCATAAGTGCCGAGCTGCTCGCGGATTTTCGCGACGTTGTGAATGGCGAGAACGATCCGGTTTTTGCCTACTGCCGAACAGGCAACCGCTGCGGATTGTTATGGAACGCTTCGCAGTCCTGATACAAAATGTAAATTCCGCTGTCCGCTGGGCAGGCGACGAAAGGAAGCTTGGCCATGCTAAAGCGCTATTTTCCTATTCTGGATTGGTCTGCGAGTTATAATCGCGACACCCTGACAAACGACCTGGTAGCTGCGGTGATCGTAACGATCATGCTGATCCCGCAGTCGTTGGCATACGCCCTGCTGGCGGGGTTGCCGGCCGAAGTGGGGCTTTATGCTTCGATTGCGCCGCTGGTGATCTACGCGATCTTTGGCACATCACGCACTTTGGCGGTTGGCCCTGTGGCGGTGGCATCTTTGATGACAGCCGCAGCGGTGGGCGAACTTGCCTCGCAAGGTACGCCTGAATACTACGCGGCAGCGATCGCTCTGGCCTTTATTTCGGGTCTGATGCTGATGGTAATGGGGTTCTTGCGGCTCGGCTTCCTAGCTAATTTTTTGTCTCACCCCGTGATTTCGGGTTTTATTACGGCCTCGGCTATCATTATCGCGACCAGCCAGTTGAAACATATTTTCGGCGTTAATGCCGAAGGACATAATCTGTTCGAGTTGGTGGTTTCGCTGGCTGGGCATGCCTCCCAAATTAACCCGTTCACGCTGGCGATAGGTGTATTCGCTACGGCCTTCCTGTTCTGGGTGCGAGGAAATCTAAAGCCGATGCTGCGTAAATTTGGCCTCGGTCCGAGGCTGTCCGAAGTTATCGCAAAAACGGGACCGGTCGCGGCTGTCGCGGCGACCACTGCTGTTGCCTGGGGTTTTGCACTTGATGCGCAAGGTGTGAAGGTTATCGGCGAGATACCGTCTCGTCTGCCAGTTCCGACAATGCCAGCCTTCGATCTGGAGCTTTGGAGTGCGATTGCCGTGCCCGCGTTGCTGATTTCGATTGTAGGTTATGTTGAAACCATTTCAGTTGCCCAGACCTTGGCCGCTAAGCGGCGTCAACGCATCGATCCTGATCAGGAGCTGGTTGCGCTTGGTGCGGCCAACGTTGGTTCGGCTGTTTCCGGCGGCTTCCCTGTTACCGGTGGCTTCTCGCGCTCGGTCGTGAACTTCGACGCGGGCGCGCAAACTCCTGCGGCAGGGGCATTCACAGCGGTTGGTATCGCGATGGCCGCTCTGTTCCTGACGCCATTGCTGCACTATCTGCCCAAAGCGACGTTGGCGGCGACTATTATCGTGGCTGTTCTCTCGCTGATCGACCTCGACGCGATAAAGCGGACGTGGACTTATTCCAAGTCTGATTTTGCGGCGATGATGGCGACGATCCTTACAACCCTGACCTTCGGTGTCGAGATGGGCATCACTGCGGGCGTCGGCCTGTCGCTGTTCCTCCACCTGTACCGCTCGTCACGTCCACATTCGGCCGTTGTTGGTCAAGTTCCCGGAACCGAGCATTTCCGCAATGTGAACCGGCACGAGGTTGTTGTGACGCCCGAAGTTCTGTCGGTCCGTATCGACGAGAGCCTGTATTTCGCGAACGCGCGTTTTCTTGAGGACCGGATCAATGATGCGGTCGCGCTGGATCCGAATATCGAGCATGTGATCCTGATGTGTTCAGCGGTCAACTTCATCGACGCCTCCGCACTGGAAAGCCTTGAGGCGATCAATGAGCGCCTGCATGATGCAAATGTGATGTTGCACCTGTCCGAGGTCAAAGGGCCGGTTATGGACCGCCTGAAACGCTCGCATTTCCTCGAAGATCTGTCGGGTCGCGTTTACCTGACCCAATACGACGCTGTGCGCACGATCAGCCCGCACGCCGCCGCCAAAGCGATGAACATGCCTAGGCAGTAAGGCCTTCGGGTTCCGGTAGGCTCGCCGCACGGCAACAAGCCGTTACGGTGTTGGCTAGCAGGCAGGCGATCGTCATCGGGCCAACACCCCCCGGTACTGGCGTAATTGCGCCTGCGATCGCCGCGGCGCTATCAAAATCCACGTCGCCAACCAGCTTCATCTTGCCTTCGCCCTTTTCAGGGGCGGGAATGCGGTTGATACCAACATCGATAATGGTCGCGCCGGGTTTAACCCACTCGCCGGTGATCATTTCGGGACGGCCGACGGCGGCAACCAGTATGTCTGCCTGACGGCAGAGCGCTTCGATATCCTTGGTGCGCGAATGTGCAATCGTCACGGTGCAACTGTCTTGCAACAGCAACTGCGCCATAGGTTTTCCGACGATATTCGAGCGCCCGACAACAACCGCATTCATCCCTGAAAGCGATCCGTGCTTGTCGCGCAGCATCATCAAGCAGCCAAGCGGTGTGCAAGGCACCATGCTTTTTTGACCGGTTGCCAAAAGGCCAACATTGGAAATATGGAACCCGTCCACGTCCTTAGCGGGCGCAATCGAATTAATAACCAGATCTTCGTTTAAATGCTTGGGCAGCGGTAGCTGGCACAAAATCCCGTGTACTGCCGGATCGTTATTCAACTGATCAATCAACGCTAACAGATCCGCCTCCGAGGTATCGGGATCGAGTTTGTGTTCATAGGAATTCATCCCGCACTCGACGGTTTGTTTGCCTTTGTTGCGTACATAAACTTCGCTGGCCGGATCCTCGCCGACGAGAATAACTGCAAGGCCGGGGGTGATGCCGTGCTCTGCTTTCAGTCTGGCGACATGTTCGGCGACTTTCGCGNGAACCGTGGCGGCGAAGGCTTTGCCGTCGATAATATCTGCGGTCATGATCTACTCCTCGATTTGCAGACNCTTTTAGAACAAACCTTCGATCTGTCCATCCCCGTTGAGCATAATAGATTCTGCCGACGGTTTTCGGGGTAGGCCCGGCATGGACATTATTTCGCCGCAGATCACGACGATAAACCCAGCGCCAGCGCTCAAACGCACCTCGCGTACCGGCACAGAGTGACCTGTTGGCGCTCCACGCAAGTCCGGATCTGTCGAGAAACTATACTGTGTTTTCGCCATACAGATTGGCAAATGCCCAAATCCGGCTTCTTCCCACACGCGCAGTTGAGCACGAATTTTTTTGTCTGCCATGACTTCGTCAGCGCGGTAAATGCGCTTGGCGATTGTTTCGATTTTCTCGAACAGAGGCATGTCGTCAGGATAAAGCGGGGCAAACTGTGCCGCGCCGCTTTCGGCGATCTGCGCAACGCGCGTCGCCAGATCAATAGCACCGGCCGAGCCGTGTTCCCAATGCTTGCTCAGAATTGCTTCTGATCCGTGCTGACGGACATATTCCGAAATGGCTTCGACCTCTGCATCTGTATCCGTAACAAAATGGTTTATCGCGACCACAACCGGCACACCAAAGCATTTCAGGTTCTCTATATGGCGACCCAAATTCGGCGCGCCGTCCAGCACTGCCTGAACGTTTTCAGTGCCCAGATCCGCCCGTGCGACGCCGCCGTTCATCTTCATGGCGCGAACCGTAGCGACCAGAACAACCACATCCGGTGTAATTCCGGCCTTGCGGCATTTGATGTTCATGAATTTCTCGGCCCCTAGATCGGCACCAAAACCCGCCTCCGTCACGACAAAATCCGCCAGCTTCAGGGCTGTTTTCGTTGCCACAACCGAGTTGCAACCATGTGCGATATTGGCGAACGGGCCGCCATGCACAAAGGCCGGATTGTTCTCCAGCGTCTGTACTAGATTGGGTTGCATCGCTTGTTGCAGCAGTACCGTCATCGCCCCGTCGGCTTTCAGATCCCGGCAGTAGATAGGCGAGCGATCTCTCCGATATGCCACGATAATGTCGCCAAGCCGCTGTTCGAGATCCTTCAGATCATTCGACAAACAAAGAATGGCCATAACTTCCGACGCCACGGTTATGTCAAATCCGGTCTGGCGCGGGAAGCCGTTGGAAACACCGCCAAGCGACGTAACTGTATCGCGAAGCGCGCGGTCGTTCATGTCCATCACGCGTTTCCAAGACACACGCCGTTCGTCAATTTCCAGCTCGTTGCCCCAGTAGATGTGATTGTCGATCATCGCCGCCAGCAAGTTGTGTGCGCTGGTAATCGCATGGAAGTCACCGGTGAAATGCAGGTTCATCTCTTCCATAGGCACCACTTGAGCGTATCCACCACCCGCAGCCCCACCCTTCATGCCAAAACATGGCCCAAGCGAAGCCTCGCGAATGCAGATTGCCGCCTTTTTACCGATCGCGTTCAACCCGTCACCTAGGCCTACCGTGGTGGTCGTTTTACCCTCACCCGCAGGGGTGGGATTGATCGCAGTTACAAGGATCAGCTTGCCATCGTTTTTGTCTGCCTGCGCCGCAATAAACTCCGCCGAAACCTTAGCCTTATCATGTCCAAACGGCAGCAAATCGGCTGTTGGGATATCAAGGATTGCGCCAATTTCCTGAATTGGCTTTTTGTTTGCTTCGCGTGCAATTTCGATGTCGGTTTTATAACCCATGACTGATCCCTCTACGGACGGCTGTTGTTTCTCCTGACTGTAAGGAGCGAACCTGCCCCTTGGCGAGGTCTATTTCGACACCGCATAGCAATACTGCGGCAAAATTGCACAAATTGTGTGCCAATGTATACTTTGACGGCTAGGCAATAAAAAAGGGCGACCGAAGCCGCCCTTGAAACCTGTGATTAATGTAAACGCCTTAGCTCGGCTGAGGGGCCATGCCGTCGTCACCTTTGGGCTTTCCGGCCTTAGGAATAGCCGTGACGCTGGCAGAACCATCGCCACTGTCGGACGGCGTGTCGTCGTCGTCGGAATAAGGTGTTTCGCCGGCGACAACACGCACGATTTCTTCACCTGTCAGCGTTTCGTATTCCAACAAACCCTTCGCCAGAAGTGTGAACTTGTCGGACTGGTCTGTCAGAATTTCGAACGCACTATCGTAGGCTTCGTCGATAAGACGTTTGACTTCGGATTCTACCAGCTCTTTCGACTTTGCCGAAAGCGAGAAGCCACCGGCGCTACCGCTTGAATAACCCTCGTGGGCTTCGGAGTAATCAATGTTACCGACCACATCGGACATACCCCAGCGCATCACCATCGCCCGCGCCAGTTGTGAGGCCTGCTGGATATCGCCCGCAGGTCCGTTGCTCACATGATCGGCGCCGAATTTGATGATCTCCGCAGCTTTACCTGCCATGGTCATCGCCAACTTTTGCTCGCATTCGATTTTGTGCCAGTTGAGGCGATCAACTTCGGGCAACGAAACCACCATACCCAAGGCACCACCGCGCGGAATGATAGTCGCCTTATAAACCGGATCACACTCTTCCAGCGCCATGCCGACGATTGCGTGGCCTGCTTCGTGGTAGGCTGTTTTCTCTTTCTGGTCCGCCGTGATCACCATGGAACGCCGTTCGGTACCCATCATGATTTTATCCTTTGCGGCTTCAAAATCTTCCATAGTCACGACCCGTTTTCCAGTCCGCGCAGCCATCAATGCAGCCTCGTTAACCAGATTAGCGAGGTCGGCGCCCGACATCCCTGGCGCACCGCGTGCAATGATCCGCAGGTCCACATCGGGGCCTAGCGGAACTTTACGGGCGTGGACTTCCAGAATCTTCTGTCGGCCCTTGATATCGGGGTTGGATACATGAATTTCGCGGTCAAAACGACCCGGGCGACGAAGGGCAGGGTCGAGAACGTCGGCGCGGTTGGTCGCGGCCAGAAGGATCACACCCTCGTTTGATTCAAAGCCGTCCATTTCAACCAGCAACTGGTTCAACGTCTGCTCGCGCTCGTCATTGCCACCGCCGTAGCCGGAGCCACGATGCCGGCCAACGGCGTCGATTTCGTCGATGAATACGATACAAGGCGCATTCTTCTTCGCTTGCTCAAACATATCGCGCACACGGCTGGCACCAACACCAACGAACATTTCCACAAAATCCGAACCGGAGATCGAGAAGAATGGCACCTCGGCCTCGCCAGCAATCGCACGCGCCAGCAAAGTTTTACCCGTGCCCGGAGGACCAACAAGCAACGCCCCTTTAGGGATTTTACCGCCAAGGCGGCTGAACTTTTGGGGGTCGCGCAGGAACGAAACGATTTCTTCCAGTTCCTCTTTGGCCTCGTCGATGCCGGCAACATCATCAAACGTGACCTTGCCCTGCTTTTCGGTCAGCATCTTGGCCTTGGACTTGCCAAAGCTCATCGCACCACCTTTACCGCCGCCTTGCATACGGTTCATGAAGAACACCCAGACGCCGATTAGCAGGATGAACGGCAGCCACACGCCGAGCATCGACATCAGGCCTGATTGCTCTTGCGGGGCAGCTTCGATGGCCACGCCGGCATCCCTTAGAATTGGCAGAATTTCGGAGTCACGCGGCTGAATGGTCGTATAGCTGTTGGAGCCGCTGCGGACATAAATATTTTCGCCGTCGAGGGTTACAGAGTCAACCTGCCCGCCTTCAACGCTATCGAGAAATTCCGAAAACGAGATTTCGTTTGAACTTGTTGTTGATGATCCACCATTAAAAATGTTGAACAATGCGATCATTAACAGGAACAGAATAACCCAAAACGCGATGTTTTTATTGTTGCCCACAGTAATCTCTCCCACTCGGTAGACGAAATGCGCGCGCTAACGACTCGGTCAGCGCAGTTGGATGTAACATAGGTTCTGAATCTCAGCTTTCAACGTGTCATTAGAGACTTGTGTAGACCTTTTTTACCTTCTTTTAACGTTATTGACCATCCATTAGCCAATCCCGCCATTGGGGCGGCGATCAGCGTGTTGTTTGCCCAGACGGCGGCACTTGCCAAAAGCACCTCTCGCGCATGGCCGGTTTCGCGCCAATTCTCGCACAACTTCAAACCGCTTTCGCCGAGTGTCGCGATCCGGTCCGCATCTCCTTCGCCACGTGCCGTCACAATCCAACGATGATCCCAAACGTCAGTTAACAAAGCGGGCGCTTCAACCCTCGCCGGTTCACGTCGTACAACAATACTGCCCGAGTGTGAACGAATGATGCAGCCGTGCAGGGTTTGCCCATTTTCCAACGCGCTACCCAGTAGGTTTCGCAAGCTGTCGAACCGTGGGCGATACGGAGCGCCGCTTATCCATTGCAGCGATGCGGCTAGCAAGCGGAAACGGATTTCGTCAGGAGCGGCATTGAAAACCGGTGCATTGATCCGGACCTCTCCGGCATCGCTGACCTCGACACACGCATCCGCAAGCGCAGCCGTCGCATATTCCAACGCAACGCGTGCGTCTCGCATCCGGCCGGCTGTAGCGGCCATCCCTTTTGCATCAATGCCGAGACTACCGAGAACTTCCAGCGCTTGGCGTGCCTTGACGCGATTGTACTTCGGATCTTCGTTCGATGGGTCGTCAATCCAGTCGATCCCTTCAGCTGACAAATATTCCCGTAAATCACCACGCCGTGCATGTAGCAAAGGCCGGACCCAAGTTAAGGGTCCGTCTACGCGCCGTGCCGCCATTCCCGACAATCCGTCGACGCCAGATCCGCGCGCAAGTCGCAAAAGCACCGTCTCGGCTTGGTCGTCCATCGTGTGACCAAGGGCGACGTGGCGTATGTTCTGTTCACTGGCCCAGCCGGAAATCAACCGGATCCGCGCACGCCGCGCTTCGTCTTGAAGGTTGCCCGAACGGTCCCAGTTTTCCCATTTAACCGTGGTGTGGGGAACGCCGATGCTTCTACAAGCTTCGGCGACCATTGCAGCCTCGGCCGCGCTCTCGTCACGCAGACCATGATCCACCGTCACAGCGCGCAATCCTGCGCCCCGTTTCGCCAACATATGTAGCAACGCCATCGAGTCGCCACCGCCGGAAACTGCAACCCCAAGTGTGCTATTGTCTATATCGTGAAGTGCCTCCAGCAGCCCTGAAACCAAATCGGTCAAGGACAGGCCAGTGTCTGTTTCTGGGTCGCGATTTTACCGGTCAATTCACCGTCGGCATCCGTATACCGAATCCCGATTTCGTCCAGCGTCAGGCAGGCCTGATCTTTCTGCCCTAAAGCACCCAGACTAACCGCAAGTTCGTACAGCGAGGCCGCTGCAAATTCGCCGTCCGGCGCGCCACTGAAGCTGTCGAGATAACTGCGGGCCGCCGCGCCCCAGTCCTGTAGGCCGGAAAGCGCCAAACCGCGACGATATTGCGCCTCGCTCGTCAATGGGCCACCCGGGTAGTTGGTGACGAATATCGCGAATTGTTCGGCCGAAGCCTGAAAACTACCGTCATCATAAAGGGCGACCGCCGTGTCAAAGCTGCGCTTCTCGTCGGTTGCCAATTCCTGTGCATCGCTGCTAACCGAGCTTTCCCCACCCAAAGGCACCGTCGTCCCGAGCGAACCTGTGTCGCCGCCCTCTAGCTCTGTCAAACGGAACTCCAGATCGCCAATCCGGCGCGCGGCGTCGTCGGCAATCTGAACAATCCTGAACTCAAGTGTCTCGACCATTCCCAAAGCCGCGCTAAGCTCGGCTTCGAGGATGTTCAGGCGCTGCAAAACCGTACCAACGGAATCCTGCGACACACCGGAATTACCGGTGGTCAGCAGTTCGCTGCGTAGCTCCTGCATGATTTCACTAAGCGCCAGAATATCCTGACGGATATCCTCCAGCGTTTCTGCCTGTGTCTGGGCCATAAGCGGTAGAAGTGTCATGACATTGACCACAACCGCCGCTAAAGCAACGCGCAATACTGAAAACATTCACTTGACCTTTCAGAAGGGCTTAAACGCCCATACCGCCATTTACGACTGTCACTGCACGACGGTTTTGCGACCAGCAGGAAACATTTGAGCACACAGCAATCGGGCGTTCCTTTCCGTAGCTGACGATGCTGATACGCGAATCCGCGACGCCTTGGCTGACCAGATAATCCCGAACGGAGCTGGCGCGCTTGGAACCAAGTGCAATGTTGTACTCACGTGTGCCTTGCTCGTCTGCGTGGCCCTCGACCAGAACTCTGGCAGTAGGGTTTGCATTCAACCAACCAGCTTGCGCATTCAAGACCGAGATCGCTGCGCCGGAAAGTGTGGACTGGTCGACTTCAAACAGCACGGTGTCGCCAATTGAGCCTTGGAAGTACTCCAATGATGTTTCATCGATCGATCCAATTCCGGCACCGCTAACGTCGGAGCCGCCGCTATTACCGCCGAACAAACCACCGCTGGTGTCTGTGCAGGCTGCCGTTGCTAGCAATGCCAAAATTGCCACTGTTTTTGCTAAATATTTCATGCTCTGAACCTCATTTATTTTTGGGCATTGCCCTAATTTACCACAGTTATTGCCCCGTTGATACGGGGTTCTATTTTAATAGGCCGGACCACGCCGGATCGGATGCAAAACTAGGTGTCGGTACCTGGTGCAGATTGCGCCCCGTTATATCAACCGAGTAAATCTGCGGCGCTCCATTCGCCCCCGAGGATACGCGGAAGAACATCAGAACACGACCGTTTGGCGACCAGGTCGGCGCTTCGTCAATGAAACTGGCGGTCAGCAGACGTTCTTGCGAACCGTCAACCCGCATGACACCAATATGGAAGCGCCCGCCTACGATTTTGGTGAACGCAATCAAGTCGCCGCGCGGCGACCAAACAGGTGTTGCATAGCGGCCATTGCTAAAGCTGATCCGCTTTGCGTCTCCGCCACTGGCCGACATAATATACAACTGTTGAGAACCACCACGATCGGACTCAAACACAATCTGGCTACCGTCGGGCGAGAAGCTTGGGGCGGTGTCGATCGAGGGTCCGGAGGTCAGGCGCGTGCGCTGCCCCGATTGCAGATCAACAGTATAAATATCGGTGTTCCCGCGTTCCGAAATCGACAACACAATCTTCCTGTCATCGGGCGAGAACCTCGGCGCGAAGCCCATACCCGGAAGGTTGTCGAACACACGCCGTTGAAGTGTATCGACGTTCATCAAGTAGACCCGCGGCACTCCGGTTTCATAGCTCGTATAAAGAATGTCACGACTGTTGGGCGAAAACCGTGGTGCCAGCACGATGCTGGAATCGTCGGTCAAATACGTCAAGCCGGCACCGTCGTGATCCATTATCGCCAGACGTTTACTTCGGTCGTTTTTCGGGCCCGTTTCCGAAACAAACACGATTTTACTGTCGAAGTATCCAGTTTCGCCAGTGAGTCGCGAATACACCGCATCTGCAACTTTATGCGAGATACGGCGCCAATTTTCCGGACTACCCGAAAGCTGCACCCCGTCACCCATCGGGGCCTGTGCGAACACATCCCACAGACGGAATTTTACGGTTAGTCGACCACCGGTGCTGCTTACCGCGCCAACAACCAACGCCTGCGCGTTAATCGCCCGCCAATCAGTGAACTGCACAGGCGCATTGAAATTCGAAACACCCGAGATATGCGCGGCCTTCGGAATTTCGCGGAACAAACCGGTGCTTAAAAGGTCTTCGGCAATGACCCGTGTGATGTTGCTCGCAATCGCTGCCGAGGCTGAATTTTCTGCAATAAACCCCGGAATCGCGAATGGCACAGGCTCAACTACCCCGCCTGTCACGTCGATTTCCAGCGTCGGTTGCTGCGCGACTACAGGCGCCGCGAAAGATGAAAGCGTCAGCAGCAGTGCAAAAGCACCACCGAGAATCCGGTTAAAACCTGCCATTTTTTGCCTCGTTTTTCTTTTCTATACATCATTTTCAAATCCAAGCCAATTAGTTCAGGCCAGCAATATCGAGTGCTGGATCAAACCGTAAAATCAATCGAACCCCCTCGGGGAAACCCGCTGGTAGTGGTATTACCTCGGCCCTTAGAACCGAACGCCGTGCCGCATCATACGCAACCGCGAAATCACCCGTCGGGTTGGCCGGATCAACGGGTTCAACATCACCAATGATCGCACCATTCGCCGCGACCTGAACCGCTAGCGTGATCACCAGCTGTTCGTAATTTTCTTTGCCCATCACGATGGACTTGTTCCAGTTCTGCGAGACCGCCTCGTTAATTCCTTGCCGCTGACCGCCACTCAAGGTTACCGCAGGTTGTTCAACAACGGGCTCCTCAGCGGCGACCGCCTCTGCCAACGCGTCGATAGCATCTTGCTCGGCTGCGCGAGCAAGTTCAGCGGCATCCTCGGCAGCTTGCGCCACGTTCGCTGACCGGCGTGGTGGACGTGTCGCACGTGGCGGGGCGGCAGAAGGCGGAACATCTGGCTGCGCCTCCGGTACGATTTCCGTCACTGATTCCGGCAATGCCTCGGCCGTGGTCTCCTCAACTGTTTCAGTTGCGGCTTCATCAGGCGCGGTTTCTTCTACCGTCCGGTCGCTTACCCGCGCGCCGTCGGGCAGGGCAGGCGCTGCAAAGCTGTCGATCCTTGGTGCCGCGCGCGGCGTTGGCGGTGCTTGAAACAATGGTGAGGCCGAGGCCCCTGTTTCACCCGTGCTAACAATCGCTGAAACCTGTGGCAAAGCATCTACCGTGAACGGCTGCGTTGTTTCAACAGCAACATCCGGCTGCGCGAGACGTTCAACCGCCGACATGTCAGGATCCGTATCGCGATCTGCAGGGGCTTCCGTCACATCCATCTCGGTCTCGGCGGGCGCCACCGAGACCTCTGGCCGTGTCACTTCATCCACTTCGGCGACAGGCTGCGCCATCGTCGCGATTTCCATATCGGGTGCCGCCGGAGAATCCGACTGGACGGCGTCAAATTCTGACGAAGACATGAGAGTGACCTCGGTAATTTCGATTTCGTCGGTTGGCCGACGCGGGTTCCATTCCAGTTGCAACAGGATCAGCAGAACCATAACGCCGTGCGCGATACCTGAAATGATAACGCCGGTTTTCATGCCGACCTACCCGTCTGTATCAGGCACGATTGGCCCGCTCGAATCCGTCACCAAGCCTATACTATGAAATCCACCCTGATTGAGCGCGCCCATCACTTGCATGACCGCCTCGTAAGATATCGATCCATCGGCGCGCAAGAACACTTTGTCGTTTGACCGCTCTGCCGCAATCGCTTGCAGCATGGGCACCAGCGTCGCTAAATCGACTTCGGTTTCCTGCAGCATCACCCGACCATCCGCCGTAAGCGAGATCGTTAACGGTTGCTCTTCCTCGGCCGGCAGGGCGCTCGCCGTTGTTTTAGGTAACTCGACCGGCACGCCTGTCGTCAGCAACGGCGCCGCGACCATAAAAATAATCAGCAACACCAGCATTACGTCCACAAACGGCGTGACGTTGATTTCGGACATCGGCTTATGGCCCCGCCCGCGGCGGCGACGACGTGAAGAGCCGCCGCGATCTATTGTGCCCGCGCCCATATTAGGCGTCCGGTCCGTCTATCTGGCGCGACAGAATTAGGGAGAACTCGTCCATGAACGCTTCCCACTCGCCTGATATCTTGTCGGCGTCGGTCGATAGCTTATTGTAAAAAATTACCGCCGGAATAGCTGCGAGCAGACCCATTGCTGTTGCCAACAAAGCCTCCGCAATACCCGGAGCTACCACTGCGAGGTTTGTGCTTTGCTGCGCCGCGATTTCCTCGAACGAGCCTTTGATTCCCCAAACCGTTCCGAAAAGCCCGACAAAAGGTGAAATCGACCCGACCGTCGCCAAAAACGTCAATCCGGCGTTCAATTGTTCCGCGGACTTGTCCAGCGCTACGTTCATCGCCCGCTCAATCCGCGCGCTCGCACCTGTTTTCAACACACCATCCGAGCGATGTGACTTTCGCCACTCCGACATACCAGCCGCAAAGATTTTTTCGGATGCGCTGTGAGGATTGGCGCTTAGACGTTCATAGAGCTGGTCCAGTGGTTGTCCGGACCAAAAAGCGTCTTCGAACATCTGCGTGTCTCGGTTCGCTACACGATAGGACAGGAACTTNGTGATAATAATCGCCCACGACCAAAACGAGGCCGCAACCAGCGACAGCATCACAATNTTAACCGTCAAGGTCGCCCGTAAAAACTGCGCCAACAAGGAAAAATCCAAGTGCTGCGCCGCGGCGAGTGTCTCTGCTTCCATTGTACTGCTCTTCCTGAACGAATTGGTTTCGTTTCATGTATGCCCGAGGCGCACCAAAAGGATAGCCTCTTTTAGCGTAACGTGCAAAAAATTGAGCGCTGGGGCAAGGTTAGCCCTGCAAATCTTCCAATTGGTGGCGGATTTTCGCCGGATACCGCGTTGGTTTACCTTCTGTCGTCATAAAGGCAACTCGTACGTCAGCAGTAAAAACGACTTCTTCGCCCCGCTTAACGGTTTGAAACATCTGCATCGTTGCGCCCTTTAGCGACGTCGTCTCGGTTTCGATGGTCAGGACGTCATCGAACCTTGCAGGCAACAGGTAGTCCACAACCATTTGCCGAACCACGAAGACATAACCTTCCTGTTTCATCGCAAGTTGCTCGATTCCCACATCGCGAACGGCTTCGCTACGCGCACGTTCGATGTATCGCAGATAATTGGCGTAGTAGACGATCCCCGCCATATCGGTGTCTTCGTAATACACGCGAAGGGTATGCGTATGCATCTACTGTTTCTCCATCGCGAGACGCAGGCCCAAAGCTACAAATATCGCACCCAGACTGCGGTCCATCCATTTTCCGATACTCGGGTTCCCTCGCAATTTGTCCGTTAACTTTCCACCTAGTAAAATAAGCGGTGGTTCAATGAGTGCCGCCACAACGATGATTAGAAAGCCATGTAAAAAGAGCTGTGCGGATACTGGTCCGGACCCTTCGACCACGAACTGCGGTAGGAACGCCAAAAAGAACACGGCGACTTTGGGGTTTAGCAGGCCGACAAAAACACCTTGTTTGTATATTGACCTTGCCGGCAAGTCTTCGGCCACTCCGTCGGAAACAAATTTGCCACCGTCCGAGCGCAAGGCCTGAATTCCCAGCCATATCAAATATGCCGCGCCGGCCCATTTTACGACCGAAAATGCAGTCGCCGAAGTGGCAAGTATCACAGACAATCCGGCTGCAGCCATCAATACATGGCCAAAAGCCCCCGTCCAAATGCCAAACATCGCGGCGAATCCGGATTTGCGCCCACCGCGAACAGTTTGCCCAAGAATAAACGCGATATCGGGACCTGGGGAAATGTTCAGCAAAACTGCTGCTGTCAGGAAGGTAGTCCAATGTAGCAGCGAGTAGTCGAACATTTAGTCATCCTCACCCATCAGTTGCGAAACCCGTGCTGAAAGCCGCATCGCATGGCTCGGGTCGCCCGCAGTGTCCGGCATCGTTTTATCGTAAGCCGCGCGAATGAGTGCAGCGATTGATGGCCGAACAATCGCCATGTTGTTGCTTTCAATAATCCCGATCGGGCTCTTTTCCAGAAACGCTGACGGCGACCACAAAAGCATTGCCTGCGCCATCTGGCTGGTTGCCAAAGCCTGCGCCGAGACTTGCGCCATATCGTCATCGTACTTCAACAACAGAACACACAGTTTGATCGCGCCTTCAGGGTCAAATGCGAAGCTGCGGTACTGGTTAGCGCCTGTTCGGTCGAGTTCGGTAACCAAACCGTCAAGGTTCGCTAGCAGACGGTCAAGGTCGGGAACCTGTTTGATCTCGGACCAGTCCGTACAGAAGAACACCAGAAAATTGGTACCCAGTTCGGGGTCAGTCTCGGCCAGATGCATATTCCCGAGGATTGCTACTTTCGCAAACGCGTCCTTGAACACAGCCAGTGACGCATCATCGGTACCAAATACTACGGGGGCGACAGGGCGGCTCCAACGGGCAAAGATATAGCGGCCTTCGTTGGTAAACATTTCTTGAATTTGCTCGGCGCTCAAAGCGGTTTCGGACATGGTGTTATTCCTCGAATAGATCTATTTTCTGTAACCACCTTGTAAATAAACGAAATATACGCCCAATAAAGTAGTTTGTAACTCGTTTGTAAGTCACTAATATGTATCGTTGAGTGCAATACAACTTAGCAGCTATGTATTTCTGCGTGCGAGCCAGCTCTAACCTTTGTGTTTCTCCAGCTAACCGCGAAGAACATATATTGATTAATGGCAGTACCAGCAAGTGCGAAGGCCTAGCGTTTGTTTGAACTAAATATCTGCACTAGCCGTTTAATGCGATCAGTCCAGCTCAAGCAGTATCGTTGGCTTGTCGTCATTATTTGCTAGGGCATGGAAATCATGTAGGTCATAGCGCATTCGTTTAGCAATGTACGTGTATATCTCGCGCTCAAGGTTTTCTCGCAATAGGTCCAAAACACCAAGTCGTGCAATTAGATTTTCGTGATCACTCAAAGCGATTGCATCTGATATTAGTTGGATGCGTACAGAAGCGTTTTGTAACGGTTCAATCGAAGCCGTTTTGTTTCCGCTCTGCAACGCTGATAAATATCGAGGAGATCGGTTGAGCCAATAGCGACTGAACTGATATTTATTTTTGCAAAAGCCATATGCTCTCAAATCCTCGTATAGCTGTAAAATTAGATCTTTAATTCTGTTATCGTGTTCCATTGTATTCCTTGTGTTGTGCCTATTGGTGGCTGTTGTTTCTTTACTAGTGGGCAGAGTTAAACACTGCCCTTGCCGTAAGCGACAAAAGCTGTGTCTTCGATGTGTCTTGATTCAGTCGCTTAGCGTGGCTGGAAGTCTCTGAGATTCAGGATTTGTGTGCAGATCATAGGTCTGCGGATAAAATGTAGTCGTTCAAAAATGTTTGTTTCGTGCAGTAGTCAAATAAAGGGGCCGCATTATTGATAACGCGCATGTCAGCATCACCTGCTGGCACAAGCTTTTGCCAGATAATTGGAAGTTCTTGAATTAATTTAGCTTCATGGTTGGGCGACCGCCAAAGCATATGAAAATGCAAGTTGCTATCTATGTTTTCAGGAAACGAAATTGAGCTTACTCGCTGCGTTAATGTCTTCTTACTCCACCGTTGCCCTAATGCGCGTCGGTCTAGTCTTGCGTGCAGCGCTTTAAGCCTTTGAATTGCTACAGTGAGGCTTGTTTGTGTATTGAAAGCGAGGGTCGTGAAGGTAGTGTAGTTTTGGGTGTGCATCCATTTTTTGAGTGCTGCCTCTAGTGTAGATTGATCCATGTTGCTCCGTATAGTCGTTTAAACAATATAATATATTTACCCGACTGAGGTCAAAATAGAATGCAAGCAGCGTGCGGCCGCAGGGATTGAGGCTTAGGTAAACGGAAAGGAAGGTTAGCCAGCATGAATGATTTCCATCGAGAAGGGGCCGCAGTAATTACACATGCAGATGGGTCAGAAGAATGGTGGTCTAATGGCCGTCCGCACAGATTAGATGGACCTGCTTTTTGTTTTCCTGAAGAACCTGATAATGACACGTGGTACATTCACGGAAAAATGATTGAATCGTCTAAGGTTGAGACTTGGCACGACGAAAATGAATATTCAGTACCGCTTGATGAATTGGAGAAGGCGCATTTTGCCGCCAAATTTGGGTAAATGTTGTGCAGCCTGCATCCGTCGGGATCACGGCACTTTGGAAAGTTAACAGCGAGCAGTTGCGAATGCTAATTAGTCTAAGAACGGTGGCGTGTTTGGTTTTCGAAAACTAATATAGTCACTCCCATCGTCTGTTGGATAAAATATTTGAGGAGCCAAATATCTGTTTACCGTGGTCCCGTAATTTTGTGCGTGCTCCGCAGCTAAGCGTCTTCCCTCTTGGTCATAGTTCATGAAATAAATTGGGTCTTCAATTCTGACTCGCCGTAAGTTTCCTGCGCCATCATTTTCCCAAATTAGACGGGTAAGCCTACTAAAATCAAAACTGTAATCCACATGTGTTAAGTAGCCCGACCCTTCGCCGTGCTGTTCGTAGACCAAGTCAAGGTCGCCGTCATCGAGCAAATCACAAGCGCTGAACTCACTAAACCACATGTTCTCATCAACGAGATATTCGTTTCCTAAAGGTAGTAGGATGCGTTCCGCGTTAATAATTTGGTCTACATTTCGCCCTCTCAATTTTACATATTGAATGGCCACACCTTTGTGAAAACTTGTCCCGTTTGAAAGTGAACTCAAAATGGCCAATTCACTCTTTCCATCACCTACGAAGTCACCAAATTCAATATCGTGCATTGATTGGTTTTCAGAAGGGAGGATTGTAGGTTCGCCGTTAAAAATATTGTAGCTACCATTGCCCCAGTAAATGCTCGTGAGCTCTTCGTGGCCATCAACGAGTAAATCTAAGCTGCCATCACTATCGATATCCCAGAGTCTGGCGCTATAATATTTAGCATTGTGTAGGTAGGTTCTTTGATTGGTATTAGCGATTTCTCTATAAGAAAAACGGCCAGCACCGTCGTTAATATACGCCACGAGCCTGTGTTCCACTCCGGGAGTGACTACAATATCGATATCTCCGTCTGAATCAATATCTCCAGCCGTGCCCCCGTGATATGTGGATGCCGGGCCAGGTAAGTAACTTACATTGTACCCTTCCTCGCTTGACAACATAATTTCATTTCTTCGTGGCACCCATGGTCTTGCTGTTGGCCCTGCGTCCGGCCCTGACTGTATAAATGCGACGTCATGAATGCCGTCTCCATTGTAATCTTGAACAACTGTTCTAGCGCCCAAAAATTTTGTTCCGCTAGGAATGATAAAATCCGAGCTCGGATCATAAAAAGCGTATTGGTACGCTGCTCGGCTACGAGAGAGATTTCCCTGATATGGAAAAGTTTCTGTGGGTTCATAATACGGAAAATCGGATGCACCGGATATCAAATTTAATGTGCCATCATTGTACAAATCTGCATACCCGAACATGTGATCTGACTGGCGGAAATTGTCCATTCCGGACGCAAGTGGTTTGTGACCTGATTCAGTTGCAACGCGGCACATTATATTGGTGCGAAGATATCGGCTTGTTGTTTTGTTAATTTCCGACGTTGCGGAAACAAAGTTTGGAGCGAGAAATATTCCGCAAATAACTGGAACAACTATTGATTTCCTCATATGTGTTCTCCAATTTTTTACTAATGTGTTGCGCACGCGATCTAAACGCAATCGCCAGTGTCCGTCATCAGAGTTTTTGGGTCCAGAGGCTATTTAAACTAAGAGAGTATCTGGCTCATCTGGTTGGTTTCATTATGCGGCGAACTTGCGGTGTTGCA
>JGI24025J20009_10000964_pt1 | contig 22136 bp, 20 predicted proteins | sample Cruoilmetagenom3_FD_20009 | JGI IMG/M metagenome (IMG submission 20009) | reverse complement strand
ATATCCCATGCTACCCCAAATCTACGGACGGAAAGCGGATATATTTTTTAGAGGGCTTAAGCCCCGGAAAAACGAAAACCGAGCAGGTTTCATACAGGCACTCGCATTCCTCCCAAGGAGAAAGATTCGAACGCGCATAAGAGCAGACACGAAAGTGGCGCAGTCGGACGACCCTTACACGGGACAGGCGGCGGGTCGTGCCTTAGGCAGCACGATCCGCCGTTTCCGTTTCGGGGATGGCGAAAGCAGGAGAGCAGGGACGTGGCTAGACGTTTCAGAGGCAAATCAGTCCATAAGGTGGACGCGAAGGGCAGGGTATCCATTCCCGCGTCCTTTCGACGTGTGCTTGAGGAAGGTGACCCCGACTGGCGTTCCGGCGAAAACCCCCAGCTTGTGATTGTGCATGGTTCCAAGGACGGGCAGTGTCTTGAAGGGTATTCTATCAAGTCTATGGATCAGGTGGATGATCTGATCGAAGACCTGCCGCATTTTTCGCCAGAGCGTGAATACTTCGAAACGATTTTAGGTACGAATTCCGATTACGCCTCGGTCGATGAAAACGGGCGTATGGTATTGTCGGCTGCGTTGCGCANGATGATTAGCGTGACCAAGGATGCTGTGTTTGTTGGTAAAGGGAACCGGTTCCAGATTTGGGAACCTTCCGCGTATGAAAACGAACTCGAGCAGATCAAGGAGTGGGGCGCGGCGCAAGATAATCCTCATGCGAAATTATATCGCCCCAAAGTGGAGGGTTAGGCTATGGCCGTTCCCTCGATTGATCCGACAAACCCTGATGCCCCTCATGTTCCTGTGTTGCTTGCCCCGATTATGGAGCGGATTTCGCCTGTTTCCGGTGTTTGGCTGGATGGCACATTTGGTGCTGGTGGATATGCGCGGGCTATCTTGGACGCGGGAGCGGAGCGCCTGATTGGTGTCGACCGTGACCCCGAAGCATTGGAGCGCGCTGCTGTTTGGGCGCATGAATACGGCGACCGGTTGGAGCTGGTTGCGGGGCGTTTTGGCGATTTGGACAAGATTGCAGGCGCGGGCACGCTCGACGGTGTTGTGCTGGATATCGGTGTTTCCTCGATGCAGATCGATCAGGCAGAGCGCGGGTTTTCCTTTATGAAAGACGGCCCGCTGGATATGCGGATGGAACAATCCGGTCCTTCGGCGGCTGATATCGTGAATTTGGCACCCGAAGCCATGCTGGCGGATATTCTGTTCCAGTTCGGCGAGGAGCGTGCTTCGCGCAAGATTGCCAAGGCGATTGTTATGGATCGCAAGACCAAACCTTTCGAAACTACAAGGCAGTTGGCGAGCATGCTGGAGCGTATCCTGCCACGGCCAAAGCCCGGCCAGCCACATGCGGCGACGCGCAGTTTTCAGGCGTTGCGGATTGTGGTGAATGACGAGTTGGGCGAACTGGCGCGCGGATTGCAAGCTGCCGAGGTTGCCTTGAAGCCGGGTGGATTGCTGGTGGTTGTGACCTTCCATTCGCTCGAAGACCGTATGGTTAAACGCTTCATGCAGATGCGTTCAGGTGCGGGGCCAAAAGGTAGTCGGTTCAGTCCGGTCGAGGAGACTGAAGAGCCGAGTTTCACAAGAATAACGCGCAAAGCGGTGGTGGGGGATGCGGCCGAGATATCGGCCAATCCACGCGCGCGTTCCGCCAAACTACGTATCAGCCGGCGCACCGCTTCTGTCGCTGGTACTTTAAATCCTAAAGAGATCGGCGTGCCCGCTCTCGACATCAGCAAGGGGGCCTGGTTGTGAGGAGCCTGCTGATGATAGTCGGTCTGTTTCTGGTGATGACCTTCGCTAGTTGGGCGTATCGTGTCAACGACCGTACGCTGGACGCTATCGGTCGCGTGGCCGATTTGCAGCGAGATATCCGGAATGAACGCGAAACTTTGGCGGTTTTGCGGGCGGAGTGGGCTTATCTGAACCGACCCGATCGCTTGTTGGCCTTGTCCGAGGAGCATTTCACCGAATTGCGTTTGATGCCTTTGCATCCCGACCATTTCTCCGATCCGATGAAGGTGGCCTATCCATCGCCCGAAGACCCGCTGTTGGCGGATCTGATCGAGGCGGCGATAGCCGAAGTTCAAGGGGCGAACCGATGATCCGGCGGCCTCTTCGTCCAATTGCACGGGTATTGAAGGCACGCGAATCCGGCGTTGATCCGAGCCTGATCGAGGCCGAGGAAAAAGCCGCGCGGATGCGCGGGCAGCGGAATGCGGAGCGGTTTCGCGCGCAATCGCGGCTGTTGCTGCTGGCCTTTGGGTTTGTGATGAGTTTTGGCGCGGTTGGCTGGAAAATGACGGAGCTGGCAACGACACCGCCGGTGGAGCCGGTAGCGCACGGGCGCTCGGTCCAGATTATTAACCAGCGGGCGGATATTGTTGACCGAAACGGCGAGATACTGGCGACGAACCTCGCTACGACCTCGCTATTTGCGCATCCGCAGGACATGGTGGATGCACGAGCGGCGGCCGAGGGATTGGCGGGAATTTTCCCTGATCTTGAAGCGGGGAAACTATTCCGTCTGTTTGCGGGCGAACGCAAATTCGTCTGGATCAGACACAAGCTCTCGCCTGAGCAACAACAGGCGGTCTACGATTTGGGCGAGCCGGGGTTGCAGTTCGGACCGCGGGAAATACGGCTGTATCCGAATGGAAATCTGGCAGCGCATATTCTGGGTGGCTCGACCTTTGGGCGCGAAGGGGTTCGTGCGGCCGAAGTTGTCGGCACCGCGGGTGTGGAGCTGGAGTTCGACAAATATCTGCGTGATCCTGCCGAAGACGGCGCGCCGCTAGAGTTGTCGATTGACCTTTCGGTTCAGGCCGCCATGCGCCGCGTATTGGCGGGCGGCATGGCGATGATGCAGGCCAAGGGCGCTGCCGCAGTTTTGATGGAAGTGGATACGGGGCAGGTGGTTGCGATGGTCTCGTTGCCCGATTTTGACCCCAACCACCGCCCCCTGCCACCCGTAAGCGGCGATCCGGCGGACAGCCCGCTGTTCAATCGTGTGGCGCAGGGGAAATACGAGCTCGGCTCGACGTTCAAACTGTTCACAGCAGCGCTGGCGATGGAAAACGGTATTGCGACGCCGGAGACGATGGTGCCGACGCGCGGGCCTTTGCGGTGGGGCAAATTCACGATCAACGATTTCCATAACTACGGTGCGCGGTTGAGCTTGATGGATGTGATTGTGAAATCCTCGAACATCGGGACGGCCAATCTGGCGGTCGAGATGGGAACCGAGGCACAGCAGGATTTCCTGAAAACGCTGGGGTTCTTCGAGCCGGTGCCGTTGGAAATCAAGGAAGCTCAGCGGAGCAAGCCGTTGTTGCCGCCGAACTGGTCGGAACTTTCGACGATGACGATTTCTTACGGTCACGGTCTGGCCGCAACGCCGCTACATCTGGCAGCATCCTATGCGACGATCAGCAACGGCGGTTTGCGGGTGACACCCACCTTGCTGAAGAGTACCGCAGCGCCGACCGAAGCGGATCGGGTGTTGTCCGAGGCAACTTCGGCCAATGTGCGTAACATGCTACGGCAAGTCGTGGTGCGCGGAACCGCATCGCTGGGCGAGGTTGCGGGCTATCAGGTTGGCGGCAAGACCGGAACGGCAGACAAGCCGAACCCTCAGGGCGGGTATTACGAGGACAAGGTTATCGCGACCTTCGCCAGCGTTTTCCCGATGGATGACCCGAAATATGTTCTGGTGGTCAGCCTTGATGAACCTGTCGAGATGTCCGGTGATGAACCACGCCGCACTGCCGGTTGGACCGCTGTGCCGGTTGCCGCTGAAATTATCCGCCGGATTGCGCCGTTAACGGGTATGCGGCCGGAATGGTTTGATGAAACCACTTCTCCATCTGCGTTAACCTTGACGCGAAACTGACAAGGGGCCAAGAGAGGCGCCATGACACATGTTTCAAAATCACTCGAGTCGCTGGGGCTGGATTGCCGCCGGATTGGTGCGTTGCCGGTCGAAATTACCGGAATTTCGGTCGACAGTCGTTTGACCAAGCCGGGGCATTTGTTTGCCGCGATGCCGGGGTCGAATGTGCACGGGGCCGAGTTTATCAAATATGCAGTGCGCATGGGCGCCGGTGCGGTTTTGACCAATCTGGCGGGCTATGATCTAGCTGTGGCCGAGGGTGGGTATGACGTTGGTTTTCTGATTTCTGACGATCCGCGCGCGGATTTGTCGAAAGCGGCGGCGGCGTGGTTTGGCGCCCAGCCGGAGGTAATGATTGCGGTCACGGGGACAAACGGAAAGACTTCGGTGGCCAATTTTACGCGACAAATCTGGGAAGAGCTGGATCTGGCGGCGGTGAATTTCGGCACCGTGGGTGTCGAGGGCGCAGTGGCCGCTCCGCTATCGCATACGACGCCGGAACCGGTTACCTTGCACGCTTTGCTGGCGGATTTGGCAGCCAAGGGTGTCACGCACGCGGCGATGGAGGCTTCTTCGCACGGGTTGGAACAGCGGCGTCTGGATGGCGTTCGTTTGAAGGCGGCGGGGTTTACGAACCTTAGTCGCGACCACCTCGATTACCATGCGAACTTTGAGGAATATTTGAACGCCAAGGCGGGATTGTTCCGGCGGGTTTTGCCCAAGAGCGGGACGGCGGTACTCAATATCGACGATCCGGCGGGCGCGGCGTTGGCTGGTGAGATTACAGGCCCGAAGATTACAGTTGGGCGCGGGGTGGCGGATATCCGTATTCTGGACGTTCGCTATCGCGCCGATGGTCTGGACGTATTGGTGTCTTATCAGGGTGAAAACCGCATGGTTCCGTTGCATCTGATCGGTGGATTTCAGGCGGATAATGTGATGCTGGCGGCGGGTTTGGTGATCGCCTGTGGTGCGGACCCGGCGCAGGTGTTCGGGGTTTTGCCAAAGTTGCAGACCGTGCGCGGCCGAATGGAACTTGTGGCAACACGCGGTAATGGCGCGATGGTTTTTGTCGATTATGCGCACACACCCGATGCTTTGGAGACGGCGCTGAAGGCGATGCGCCCGCATGTGATGGGACGTCTAATTGTGGTCTTTGGTGCCGGAGGGGATCGCGATACAGGCAAGCGGCCCTTGATGGGGGCTGCGGCGGCTGAATTTGCCGATGTGGTGTTTGTGACCGACGACAATCCGCGCTCAGAAGAACCCGCAGCGATACGGGCGGCTATTATGGACGCCTGTCCGCAAGCGACCGAAGTTGGAGACCGGGCCGAGGCGATCCTTACCGCAATCGACGCGCTTCAGCCCGGGGATGCTTTGCTGATTGCTGGCAAGGGGCATGAAACGGGGCAGGTTGTGGGCTCGGATACACTGGAATTTAATGACGCGGAGCAAGCCAGTATCGCCGTTGCCGCGCTAGAGGATTTGCAACGATGAACGTGCTTTGGACATCTGGTGAAGCGGTCAAGGCGACTGGCGGGCGTTCTACCGTGGACTGGAGCGCCACAGGCGTTTCCATCGACACACGGACGCAACAAAAAGGGGATCTTTTTGTTGCCTTGGCTGACGTTCGAGATGGCCATGATTTCGTAGCGCAAGCGCTGGAAAATGGTGCGGCAGCGGCGATGGTGTCGCGGGTGCCCGAAGGTGTTTCCCCTGATGCCCCGTTGTTGATTGTGGACGATGTGCTGGCGGGGCTAGAGGCTTTGGGATCTGCCGCGCGGGACCGCACTCAGGCGAAGGTTATTGCGGTGACCGGCTCGGTCGGGAAAACCGGCACCAAAGAAATGTTGCGTGTGGCATTGTCCATGCAAGGGCGCGTTCATGCGGCCGAGAAGAGCTATAACAACCACTGGGGTGTGCCTTTGACCTTGGCGCGAATGCCGGTCAATACGGATTACGCGGTGGTCGAAGTTGGCATGAATCACCCCGGCGAGATTGCCCCGCTTTCACGGCTGGCACGTCCCGATGTGGCGGTAGTGACCAATGTCGCGGCGGTGCATATGGCGGCGTTCGAAAGTGTTGAGCAGATCGCACGGGAGAAGGCCTCGGTTATCGAGGGGCTTTCGGGTGGTGTTGCGGTAATGAATGCGGACATGGAGACTTCGGGCGTTTTGGCCGAAGTCGCGGGTGAAACTCCAACGCTATGGTTTGGCGAAAAAGCACAAGATTTCCAGTTGCGCGGCGTCACGATGGGCAGCGATTACACCGGCGTAAACGCCGTGATTTTTGGCGAAGGCAAGTCGTTTAACGTTGGCGCAGCGGGTAAGCATCTGGCGATGAACGCGCTTGCGGTGCTAGCAGCCGTCCATGCGGTTGGCGCCGATATTGATCTAGCGGCCAAGGCGCTCGCAGATTGGCGACCACCTTCCGGTCGGGGCGAGCGTTGGGTTGTTGATGGCATCACCCTGATCGACGACAGCTATAATGCCAACCCCTTGTCAGTGGCGGCGGCGCTGGATGTTCTGGCGCATGCCAACGGGCGGCGCGTGGCGTTTCTGGGTGATATGCTGGAGCTGGGCCCGCAGGAAAATGCACTGCACCGTGATCTGGCTTTGAATGAAAGTATCGCCAAGATCGATCGTGTACATTGTGTTGGCCCGTTGATGAAACACTTCTACGACGCGTTGCCGGTGGCAAAGCGGGGTGTGTGGGTCGAGACTTCCACAGAGCTTGCCGCTCAGGTTGGCGATTTGTTGGGCGACGGTGACGTTGCGATGGTTAAAGGCTCTTTAGGGTCGAAGATGGGCTTGATTGTTGACGCGATCATGAAATTGGGCGATGCACGTCCCTTGAACGGTAACGGAGGCGATACCTGATGCTCTATTTCCTGAACGAACTGTCCGATGGCGGGGATTTCTTTAACCTTTTCCGCTATATCACCTTTCGCGCGGGCGGGGCTTTCTTCACAGCGCTGATCTTCGGGTTTGTCTTTGGCAAACCTCTGATCAACCTTTTGCGCCGCAAGCAGGGTAAAGGGCAGCCGATCCGCAAGGACGGGCCCGAGAGCCATATTCTAGCCAAAGCGGGCACCCCGACGATGGGTGGTGTTTTGATTTTGGGGGCAATTCTGATCTCGACACTGCTGTGGGCACGGCTTGACAACGGCTACGTCTGGATGGTGCTTTTTGTGACGTATAGTTTCGGCCTGATCGGGTTCGCGGATGATTACCAGAAGGTCTCAAAGCAAAACCATAACGGTGTTTCGGGTAAAATCCGGCTAGCCATCGGCTTCGTTATTGCAGCAATAGCAGGTATCTGGGTGCTGCAAATGCAAGACGATGCGTTGTCGGGTTATCTGGCGTTCCCGGTCCTGAAGGACACGTTATTGAACCTAAGCTATCTCTATGTGCCATTTGTGATGATTGTGATTGTGGGCTCGGCCAATGCCGTGAATTTCACCGACGGTCTGGACGGTTTGGCGATTATGCCGGTGATGATTGCGGCGGGGTCTTTCGGGATTATCGCCTATCTGGTTGGTCGCGTCGATTTCACCGAGTATCTGGACGTGCACTATGTGGCGGGCACCGGTGAGTTGACGATTTTTGTTGCCGCTTTGATCGGCGGCGGGCTTGGCTTCCTTTGGTATAACGCGCCCCCCGCGGCGGTGTTTATGGGCGACACAGGTTCGCTGGCATTGGGCGGTGCATTGGGTGCGATTGCGATTGCGACGAAGCACGAGATTGTTTTGGCAATCATCGGTGGCTTGTTCGTGGTCGAGTTGCTGAGCGTTGTTATTCAGGTGCTTTATTACAAGAAAACCGGCAAGCGGATTTTCTTGATGGCGCCCATTCATCACCACTTTGAAAAAGCCGGTTGGGGCGAAAGCCAGATTGTGATCCGGTTCTGGATTGTCTCGCTTATTCTGGCCTTGATCGGTCTAGCCACGTTGAAAATTCGTTGATCCCTGTTCGCGGATATGCTGGCGCGCGTGTCGGAGTTCTAGGGCTCGGGGTCTCGGGATTGGCAACCGCGGCGGCGCTGGAGGCTGGCGGTGCTGCCCCGGTCTGTTGGGATGATAGCGAGGCTGCCTGTGCCAAGGCCGAAGCGGCAGGGTACGAGGTTGCGGACCTGACCAAGGACCGCTCGTTCGAAGATTTGGCGGCGTTGATCGTTTCACCGGGCATTCCGCACTTATACCCCGCGCCACATGCCGCAATTGTTAAGGCCTGGGAACACGGCGTCGTCGTTGATAATGATGTAGGCTTGTTCTTCCAGTCGTTTGCCCAGCAGGAATGGGACCAGTTCGAGAAATATCCGAGCGTGGTTTGCATCACCGGATCGAACGGGAAATCTACGACTTCGGCATTGTTGCATCACATCCTCGAGGAATCCGGCCGCCCGACGCAGTTGGGGGGCAATATTGGTGTTGGCGCACTTGGCCTGAACCCTGCGCGAGACGGCGAAGTTGTCGTGTTGGAGCTGTCGTCCTACCAGATCGAACTGGCGCGGGCGTTGCAGCCGGATGTTGCGGTATTTCTGAACCTGTCACCGGATCATCTAGATCGACACGGCGGGATCGGTGGATACTTCGCGGCGAAAAAACGGTTGTTTACGCAAGGCGGGCCGGAACGCTCGGTGATTGGTGTCGATCAGGCCGAGGGGCAGTTCTTGGCGAGTGTTATGCGCGAAGGTGCGGGGGCTGCGGACCCTGTGATCTCGGTTTCCACGGCGCGGCAGTTGAAGGGCAAGGGCTGGAGCGTATTCGCGCGGAAAGGCTTCCTTGTGGAGTGGCGCAAGGGACGGCAGGTGGCCTCGATTGACTTGCGCGACGTGGCTGGATTGCCCGGCGCGCACAATCACCAGAACGCCTGTGCAGCCTATGCGGTTTGCCGGACTTTGGGGTTGGCGCCAAAGCAGATCGAGCCTGCTATTCGCGATTATCATGGTATGCGGCATCGGTGTCAGGCGGTGGCCAATACCGGCGGTATAAAGTTTGTGAATGACAGCAAGGCGACAAATGCGGATGCGGCGGGCAAGGCGCTCGGGGCGTTTCCGCGTATTCGCTGGATTGCGGGCGGTCAGGCGAAGGAGGGCGGGATCTCCGACCTTGCACCATTGTTCCACAAAGTGGCCAAAGCCTATCTGATTGGCGAGGCGGCAGAGATGTTTGCGGGGCAGCTTGGCGATACGCCTTACGAAATTTCGGGCACGTTGGAATCTGCGGTTGCAACGGCCAAAGCCGAGGCTGAAGAGGGCGATACCGTTCTGCTCGCGCCTGCTTGCGCGAGTTTCGACCAGTTCGAGAATTTCGAAAAACGTGGCGAGGCATTCGAGGCGTTGGTGAAGGGGTAATCCCTGCTTCCAGCGTCGAATTGCCAATCGCGAAAGGCGTCGGGAAATATCTGGCCAGAGGCGCCAAAACGCGCTATCATACCCGCAATATCGGCAAGATCCGTAAACGGACAATAAGCCGGATTATAGGCAAACCATGAGGAAGAGCAGTCTCTCATGACCGAAATGGCATTTGGAACGGTGGCAGCCAAGTCTGGCGAGCCGATTATTTCGCGTTGGTGGCGCACGGTTGACCGTGTTTCGCTGGCTGCGGTGTTTATCTTATTTTCTGTGGGCATCCTTTTGGGTCTGGCATCCTCGCCACCTTTGGCAGAGCGGAACGGGCTTGGCGCCTTCCATTATGTGAACCGGCAGATGGTCTTCGGGTCGATGTCGCTGGCGGGCATGATATTCTTGTCGATGCAGTCACCCAAGACGGTGCGACGTCTGGCTGTGCTCGGGTTTTTGGCGGCATTTGCGTCAATCGTCTTGCTGCCGGTTCTGGGAACGGACTACGGCAAAGGGGCGGTGCGTTGGTATTCGCTCGGGTTTATTTCGCTGCAGCCTTCCGAGTTTGTGAAGCCGACATTTGTGCTGTTCTCGGCATGGCTGATGTCCGCGAGTGTGGATCTTGATGGTCCGCCCGGTCGATTTATGTCGTTCTTTGTAGCTGTGATGCTGACGGTTCTGCTGGCGTTGCAACCGGATTTCGGGCAGGCGGCGCTGGTTTTGGCAAGCTGGATTGTCATGTATTTTATTGCCGGTGCACCGATGCTGTTGCTGGTTCTACTGGCTGTGGCTGTGGCTGGTGCTGCGGCGTTTTCCTATAATGCTTCGGAACATTTCGCGCGGCGGATTGACGGGTTCCTGAATCCTGAAATTGATCCTACCTCGCAGATGGGGTTTGCCAGCAATGCCATTCAGGAGGGCGGCATTTTCGGTGTTGGCGTGGGCGAAGGGTCGGTTAAGTGGTCCTTGCCGGACGCGCACACGGATTTCATCATCGCTGTCGCCGCCGAGGAATACGGGCTGGTGTTCAGCTTGTTTATCATCGGTTTGTTCATGCTTATCACGATACGCTCGCTGTTCCGCTTGATGCGCGAGCGCGACCCGTTTGTACGGATCGCCGGCGTCGGACTTGTGTCTGTTTTGGCGATGCAGGCGATTATTAATCTGGGCGTGGCCGTCCGGTTGTTGCCCGCCAAGGGCATGACGTTGCCGTTTGTGAGTTATGGCGGATCGTCGTTGCTGGCGGCAGGCATGATGCTGGGTATGTTGCTGGCGCTGACGGGCCGTCGGCCGCAAGACGAAATGAGTGACATTTTGACGAGGGCGAAGTGATGGCGAAACCTCTGTTGGTAATCGCGGCAGGTGGCACGGGTGGGCATATGTTCCCCGCACAGGCATTGGCCGAGGCCATGTTGGCGCGCGGTTGGCGGGTGAAACTTTCGACGGATGCGCGCGGCAACCGCTATTCCGACAGCTTTCCCGAAGCGGTGAAACGCGAGGTGGTGTCCTCGGCGACGCCCGCGCGTGGTGGAGCATTAGCGAAAATTGCGATGCCGTTCCGGATTTTAAGCGGCGTGCTTTCGGCGTGGAGCAGCATGCGAAAGGACCGCCCTACGGTCGTGGTTGGTTTTGGCGGATATCCCGCAATTCCGGCAATGTCGGCGGCGACGGTACTCGGCCTGCCGCGGATGGTACACGAGCAGAACGGTGTTTTGGGGCGGGTGAACGGCCTGTTTGCGAAACGTGCCGATGTCGTGGCCTGCAGCGTTTGGCCCACGGAACTGCCGCCAAAGACCAACGCAGTGCATACGGGTAATCCGGTGCGTGGTGTTGTGTTGGAGCATGCCGGCGCGCCTTATCATTTCCCCGGTGACTTCCCGATGAACCTGCTGGTGATCGGCGGCTCGCAAGGGGCGAGTATTTTATCTAATGTGGTGCCAAAGGCCGTGGCGTTATTGCCGGAAGCCATGCGCGCGCATTTGAATGTTTCGCATCAGGCGCGGGCGGCGGATTTGGAAGACGTCGTGGCGTTTTACGAAGGGCTCGGAGTTGCAGCGGATGTTCAGCCGTTCTTTGATGATGTGCCGGTGCGGATGGACGCAGCGCAACTGGTCATTTCGCGGGCGGGGGCCAGCTCGATTGCCGATCTGACCGTAATTGGCCGCCCTTCGATCCTGATCCCGCTGGCGATTGCTGTTCGGGATGAACAGACAGCAAATGCGAAAGCACTGGTTGAAGCCGGTGGCGCGTTCTTGATAAAAGAGCCGGAGTTGACACCGGAAGGGTTGGCTTCGCATATCGAGGCGATTTTGGCAGACGCCGAGGGGGCTACCGCAATGGCGCAAGCCGCAGCGGCGCAAGGTAAGCCGGATGCAACAGAGACCTTGGCCGCTTTGGTCGAGAGTTTGGCGGAAAAAGGATAAGCACGTGAATACACAGACCCGTCTCCCTAATGACATCGGACCGATCCACTTTGTAGGTATTGGCGGTATTGGCATGTCCGGTATCGCGGAAGTTTTGCTAAGCCACGGGTATACCGTGCAGGGTTCAGACTTGCGGGCTAGCGATATCACCACACGTCTGGAGACGCTTGGTGCGAAGGTATTTGTTGGCCAGCGCGCGGCTAATCTGGAAGGGGCGGAGGTTATCGTGATCTCCAGCGCCATCAAACCGGGCAATCCGGAACTGGACGCGGCGCGGGCGCAGGGTTTGCCCGTTGTGCGTCGAGCTGAAATGCTGGCAGAACTGATGCGTCTGAAATCGAATATCGCCGTGGCGGGAACGCATGGCAAAACGACGACGACCTCGATGGTCGCGGCGTTGCTGGATGGCGGCGGGATTGATCCGACGGTTATAAACGGCGGGATCATCCATGCCTATGGCTCGAACGCGCGGATGGGCGACAGCGAATGGATGGTGGTCGAGGCCGACGAGAGCGACGGAACCTTTAACCGACTCCCTGCTACGATCGCCATCGTCACCAACATCGACGCCGAGCATATGGACCATTACGGCAGTTTCGACGCTCTGCGCGAGGCCTTCCTGACGTTCGTTTCCAACATCCCCTTTTACGGCGTTGCGATTTGTTGCACCGATCATCCCGAAGTCCTGAGCCTCGTCGGAAAAATCAACGACCGCCGTGTTGTGACCTACGGGTTCAACCCGCAGGCTGACGTACGCGCAGAAAACCTGCACTATGAAAACGGCAATGCGTGTTTTGATGTGGAGCTTAAGGGCGAAGGGAACCGGATCGATGGTTTATGTCTGCCGATGCCCGGTGACCATAATGTCCTGAACCTGCTGGCCGCGATTGCGGTTGCGCGGCATTTGGGGATCAGTTCCGAGGATATCAAAGCTTCGGTGGCCGCGTTCCGCGGCGTAAACCGCAGGTTCACCCGCGTTGGTGAATGGAACGGTGCCGCAATTATCGATGATTACGCCCACCACCCTGTCGAGATTTCGGCGGTGTTGAAGGCGGCGCGTCAGGCCTCGGACGGTCGCGTGATCGCGATCCACCAGCCACACCGATACACCCGTCTGCGCGATTTATTTGACGAGTTTTGCGGGTGTTTCAATGATGCCGACGTGGTCGCGATTACCGATATATATGCTGCGGGCGAGGAGCATATCGAAGGGGCTGACCGGAATGCGTTGGTTGAAGGACTGATCAATCACGGCCACCGTAACGCGGTTGCGCTGTTCGGGGACACGGACCTTGCGGGTTTTGTACGCCAACACGCGAAGCCAGGGGATATAGTGGTCTGTCTTGGTGCCGGCACGATTTCGGCCTGGGCGCATAAGTTGCCAGAGGCGTTGGGCTGATGGCCTCGATCCTTTCGCGACTGCCCGAGGTCGAGGGAAAGTATACCGAAAACCGCGCGATGGATTCCTTAAGCTGGTTGCGAACCGGTGGCCCTGCGGAAGTGCTTTTCCAGCCCGCGCATATGGCCGATTTGGCGATTTTTATGAAAGGTCTGCCCGCGGATATTCCGGTGCTGCCGATTGGCGTATGCTCCAACATGATTATCCGGGACGGCGGCATCAAAGGTGTCGTGATCCGTCTGGGGCGCGGGTTTAACGGTTTCGAGGTTATGGCCAACGGCAATATCCGCGCTGGCGCAGCGGCGCTGGATGCACAGGTGGCCAAGAAGGCGGCGGATGCAGGGTATGATCTGGCTTTTCTACGCACCATTCCGGGTAGCATCGGCGGGGCGATCAAAATGAACGCCGGCTGTTACGGTGTTTACATGGCAGATGTTTTTGTCAGTGCAACGGCGGTGACGCGGGCGGGCGAGATTGTGACTTTGAAGCCCGCAGATATGGACTTCGGATACCGTCACTCGGCGGTGCTGGACGACATGATGATTGTGCAATGCGTGCTAAAGGCCCCGATGGCCGAGCCGGCGGCGATCCACCAGAAGATGGAGGATGCCTTGGCGCGGCGGGCTGAAAGTCAGCCAACGAAGGAGCGGTCTTGTGGTTCTACCTTCCGAAATCCGTCGGGATTTTCTTCAACAGGGCAATCGGATGATGTGCACGATTTGAAGGCGTGGAAAGTTATTGACGACGCGGGGATGCGGGGCGCAACACTAGGTGGGGCGCAAATGTCTGAAATGCATCCGAATTTTCTTATAAATACAGGCGATGCCACATCTGCCAATCTGGAAGAATTAGGCGAACTGGTCCGAAAAAAGGTTGCCCAAAACAGCGGTATCACGCTAGAGTGGGAAATTATGCGTGTAGGTGAAAAATCATCCACGTAATTGACCCCAGCAAGCCATAAGGCACGGGGCAAATATTGAGGCGGTTATGTCGAGCAGGACAGTCAACCGCATTGCAGTGCTAAAAGGTGGTCCGTCCGCCGAGCGGGAAGTCTCGCTTGTTTCGGGTCATGAATGCGCAGTTGCGTTGCGGGAAGAAGGATTCGAGGTCGTTGAAATCGACGCAGGGCAAGACCTTGCGGCGCGACTTCTTGATGTTCAGCCTGATGTTGTCTTCAACGCGCTCCACGGTCGGTGGGGAGAAGACGGCTGCGTGCAGGGCATGCTTGAATGGATGCACCTGCCTTACACACATTCCGGCGTTCTGGCCTCGTCACTGGCGATGGACAAAGAGCGCAGCAAACGGACGTTTGCAAATGAGAACCTCCCGATAGCGAAAAGTATTTTAGTTGATCGAGTTGCCGCCAGCAATGCACACCCGATGGACCCTCCTTATGTTGTTAAGCCTAACAGCGAAGGATCGTCCGTCGGGGTGTACCTTGTAACGGAAGGGGCCAACGGCCCCGCGCAACTGTCGAGCGATATGCCCGAAACCGTGATGGTCGAGGCGTATGTCCGCGGGCGCGAGTTGACCGTGGCGGTGATGGACGACAAAGCCCTGACGGTTACGGATATCCTGACCTCGGGTTGGTACGATTATGATGCGAAATATGTTGAGGGCGGCTCTTCGCATGTTTTACCGGCTGATCTGCCCGAAGAGATTTTTGCCGCCTGTCTGGATTATGCCGAGCGCGCGCATAAAGCGCTGGGGTGCAAGGGCGTGAGCCGCGCGGATTTCCGTTGGGATGATACGCGCGGGCTGGATGGTCTGGTTTTACTTGAAGTGAATACACAGCCGGGCATGACGCCTACGTCGTTGGCCCCGGAGCAAGCTGCTCATTGTGGAATTTCGTTTGGCGAATTTTGTCGTTGGTTGGTGGAGGATGCATCATGCTCCCGGTAGCGCGCTATAGCGATCCTTCGCCCTCGCGGTTCCGCTACCGTTTCGAGCGGTTGTGGTTGAAGTCATCGGTGCGGCAGGTGGTGCGAATATGGCTACCTCTCGCGATCGCTGGTGGTGCGTTCTGGGTGGCGTCGAATGATCCTGTTATTCTGGGTGGCGTCGAATGATCCTGTTATCCTTGAAGCTGTGCAGACGAAGTGGACGCAAGCCTATGACACCGTCGCTGCGCGGCCGGAGCTACAGGTTTCGGGCGTTGTCTTCGCCGATGTTTCAGAGGACTTGCAGCAACAGATTTTGGCGGTGACGGGAATTGAATTGCCGATCAGCTCGCTTGCGTTGGACGTGACTAAAGTCAAGGCCGCAATCGAGACGCTGGACGCAGTGCAATCGGCCGAGGTTCGTGTTTTGGGTGGCGGAATGCTGGAAATCGCGACTGTCGAGCGGGCACCGGTAGTCGTGTGGCGCGATGGTGATTCGCTTCGTCTGGTTGATGCGGATGGTCACCGTGTCGCCGATATTGCGCGGCGTTCCGCGCGTGGGGATTTACCGTTGATCGTCGGGATGGGGGCTGAAGCTGTTGTTGGCGAAGCCATCAGTCTTGTCGATGTTATTGCACCCGTTGCCGACCGTTTGCGTGGGTTCGTGCGCGTTGGTGAGCGGCGCTGGGATGTTGTGCTCGATCGAGGGCAGACGATTATGTTGCCTGAATACGGTGCGATGACAGCTTTGCGCCGTGTCGTCGCGCTGCATCAAGCCGAAGATTTATTGAATCGCGATGTCACCGTTGTCGATATGCGCAACGGCGAGCGTCCGGTATTACGCCTTACCGATGAAGCCATTGCCGAGTTGCGCCGCTTGCGCGCCGAAGTCCGAGGAGAGGACGCATGACCCCGAACCTATTTGAAATGCAACGTGAAATGCGTAACCGCCGAGAGGCTGCCGTTCGGCGGGGTGTGGTGGCAATCCTCGATATAGGCACATCGAAAATTGCCTGCCTAGTCTTGCAGTTCGCCCCGAATGTGAACAGTGAGCCCAAAGGCAGCGAAGTGGTGACGGTTCCGACGATGGGCGCGTTCCGCGTCGTTGGTGTCGGGACAACGCGTTCGCGCGGGGTGCGTTTTGGCGAAATTTCGGTGATGGAAGAGACGGAACGCGCGATCCGCACGTCCGTGCAACGCGCACAGAAAATGGCTGGCGTTCGGGTAGACGACGTGATCGTCAGTTTTTCGGGCGGTCGTCCACGGTCTTACGGGTTAAGCGGCGAAATCAGCGTCGAAAATGGCGAAGTGACCGAGCAGGACATCGGCCATGTAATGGCTGCATGCGACGTGCCGCCATACGGCGAGAACCGCCAGCCGATCCATGCGATGCCGGTTAGCTTCACACTCGATCACCAGCCGGGGTTGTCTGATCCGCGCGGGCAGGTTGGTAGTAAACTTGCTGTCGATATGCATATGCTGACCGTTAATGACACGGTGGTGCAAAATCTTATGCACTGCGTGAAACGTTGCGATCTGGAGTTGGCAGGCTTGTCGATTTCGTCTTTTGCCAGCGGACTTTCCAGTCTGGTCGAGAACGAGCAGGAACTGGGCGCGGCTTGTATCGATCTTGGCGCGGGTTCTACAGGCATCTCGGTTTTCATCAAGAAACAGCTGATTTACGCGGACGCGGTGCGTCTGGGCGGTGACCATATTACCAGCGACATCCGACAGGGTTTGCAGGTCGAGGAAGTAATTGCCGAGCGGATCAAGACCCTTCACGGCGGCGTTGTTGCAACCGGTATGGATGACCGCGAAATGATCGAGGTTCCAAACGCGATGGCGCAATGGGACAATGACCGACGGCATGTGTCGCGCTCCGAATTGATCGGGGTGATGCGGCCAAGGGTCGAGGAAATTCTCGAGGAAGTTCGCGAACGTCTGGAGGCGTCGGGTTTTGACTATTTGCCTAGTCAACAGATCGTACTGACCGGCGGCACCAGCCAGATACCGGGCATTGACGAGTTGGCTGCACGGATATTGGGGCGGCGGGTCCGGATCGGTAAACCGCTTAGGGTTATGGGCTTGCCACAGGCGGCGACGGGATCGGGTTTTGCTTCGGCTGTCGGGCTTGCCTTGCACGCCAGTCACCCGCAAGACGAGTGCTGGGATTTCGAAATGCCGGCCGACAGGATTGGTACTCGCAAAGTGCGTCGTGCGATGCGTTGGTTCCGCAATAACTGGTAAGTGGTATTTTTGGGGGCAATTGCGCCTGGATACACAATATACAGCAAATTTTACTGCATATTGTAGTGAAAAACGGTGAAAACTGGTGACGAACACAAAAGTTTCGGTTACGATCAGGAATCAGCAGCGATAAATTTAAAAATCCCCGGTTAAGGGGCATTACAACAGGCGGAACATATCATGGCTTTGAATCTTAGCATGCCGGATCAACCCGATCTGAGACCTCGTATTACAGTGTTTGGTGTTGGCGGTGCAGGTGGCAACGCGGTTAATAATATGATCGCAAAAGCTTTGGAAGGCGCGGATTTTGTGGTGGCAAACACCGACGCGCAAGCTTTGCAATCCAGCAAAGCAACATCCAAGCTACAGCTGGGCGCGCGGGTAACCGAAGGTCTGGGTGCAGGTGCTAGACCCGAAGTCGGGGCAGCGGCCGCCGAGGAAAACCTTGAGGAAATCGTCGACAATCTGGCCGGGGCGCATATGTGCTTTATCACGGCCGGAATGGGTGGCGGCACCGGAACTGGCGCGGCACCGATTATTGCTGCGGCGGCACGGGAACTCGGTGTTCTGACTGTTGGTGTTGTGACGAAGCCGTTCCAGTTCGAAGGCGCACGCCGTATGCGGCAAGCCGAGGACGGTGTTGCTGCTTTGCAAAAAGTAGTCGACACGCTGATTATTATTCCGAACCAGAACCTTTTCCGTCTTGCGAATGAAAAGACAACGTTTACAGAAGCTTTCGCGATGGCAGACGACGTTCTGTATCAAGGCGTTAAGGGCGTTACAGATCTGATGATCCGTCCGGGTATCATTAACCTCGATTTCGCCGATGTGCGCTCTGTGATGGACGAGATGGGCAAGGCGATGATGGGCACGGGCGAGGCCTCCGGCGAAAACCGAGCGGTCGAGGCTGCCGAAAAGGCTATCGCCAACCCGCTGCTCGACGAGATTTCGTTGAAAGGCGCGCGCGGCGTTTTGATCAACATCACCGGCAGCCATGATCTGACATTGTTCGAACTCGACGAGGCTGCAAATCGTATTCGCGAAGAAGTGGATGCCGAGGCGCATATCATCGTTGGCTCGACACTCGATCCATCCATGGAAGGCGTGATGCGTGTGTCCGTAGTGGCGACGGGTATCGATATCGCCGAAGGCGTTGCTCCGGTAACTGCGCCACGTCGCAGCATGTCGACTCCGTTGAATGTAGACTACTCCGCACCGGAAGTGGAACCGGCTCCCGAAGCGCCGGTTGAACGGTATGTGGAACCTGTAGCTGAACCTGTAGCCGCCGATCTGGGTAGTTTGTTCGACGAATCCCCGATCGAGGAAACTGTGGAAATTCGGACAGCGGGTGATCCTTCGGCAGATGCGCTACGCCGTCTGCGTGCCGCCGTTGCCAAGGTTCCCGATGTTGAAGAAGTTGAAGAAGATGAGGAAGTCGCGCCAAGTGAGCCCGAAGGGCAGGGGCGGTTTGCGATTAATAACCTCATTAACCGGATGACAGGCCACGGCCCGAACACCGAGGCACCGGCCGTACGCCGCCAACCTCCGATGGGTCAGCCGGCACCCGAAACCTTTGAGGATATTAGCGAAGATGAACAAGATAGGGTTGAAATTCCGGCGTTCCTCAGACGTCAAGCCAACTGATTTTTCGATTTTTTTTGAAGTTAAGGCGTTCGAATTTCGGGCGCCTTTTCTTTTTCGCTGCAGTGCGGTAAGCAGTTCCCCGCCCATGTTGCAAGATGACACAAAGATTGAGTTGTGACCTGCATCGATCGAATGTAGTTCAACTTTAAGCATTGTATCGCAAGGATTTTCAGGTGCAAACAACACTAAATACCACATTCACATTGATCGGCACCGGCCTACATTCGGGCCGACCTGCTCGGCTGCGGGTAACTCCGGCACCGGCAGATTTTGGTGTGGAGTTTCGACGGATTGATGTAACGGACAGAAATAGCCGCATTCCGGCGCGGTTCGATTCCGTGAACGATACAGTCTTGTGCACCCGTTTGAGTAACAATGACGGGGTCGAGGTTTCGACAGTTGAGCATTTGATGGCAGCGCTGTCCGGTTGTGGCGTGCATAACGCCATTGTCGAGATTGACGGTCCGGAAATTCCGATCATGGATGGTAGCTCGGCGCGGTTCGTTCAGGAAATTCTATCGGTAGGGATCGCGACTCTGGATCGCCCCGCGAAGATTTTACGTATTCTAAAGCCGGTCTCCGTGACTGACGGGAATGCCTTTGCCGAGTTATTGCCTAGCGACGAGTTCGAGATCGATTTCCGGATCGAATTTGAAGACAGCGCGATTGGCGAGCAGCAACATGTGTTGAATATGAAAAACGGTAGTTTTGTGCGTGAACTCAGCGATTGTCGCACATTCTGCCTGCATTCCGATGTCGATCATATGAATTCGATTGGCTTGGCGCTCGGTGGCTCGCTAGATAATGCGGTTGTGGTCGAGGATGGAAAAATCCTTAACCCGGAAGGTTTCCGCCGCAGCGATGAATGTGTGCGCCACAAAATGCTGGATGCGCTAGGGGATTTGGCATTGGCTGGCATGCCGGTGCTTGGTCGGTATCGCGGAGTGCGTGCGGGCCACCGGATGACCAACCTTCTGCTTCGCGCGGTTTTCGATACACCTGATGCCTTCGAAATCATTGAAGCTGACGGCGCACAGGCGGCGCGTCTACCGGGTGTAGGGCTGAAAATCGACGATCTGGCGATGGCGGTTTAGTGGCCTCCGGGTTGTTTGTGCATTAAGAATCCTTTTTCCCGTCATTTTCCTGTGGTAATCCTTGTGGCAAGAGTTAGTTTCAGGCGCGAAACTACATTATTTCGAGGGTTAGTATGGCTGGTGTATTCAAAGGTATCCGTGGTTTAGCTATCGTTTCGGTGTTCGCTATTGCGGGCTGCGCCGGTGGCGGCAACAAGCAGGTAACCGAGGGCACGCCCGTCGCTGACATTATGGCCCTGGCCGAGGCCGAAGTTGCCCGCGGCGATTACAAAGACGCCGCCGAATATTACAACGAAGTCGAGCGCTTGCACCCTTATTCGGTCGAGGCCAAATACGCGATTATCGGTGCTGCCAAAGCTTATCACGAGAAACAGATGTACCCCGAGAGCCGGGCAGCTGCGGCGCGGTATCTGGACTTCTATCCAACGACTGCCGAGGCCCCCTTGGCGATGTATCTGATCGCGTTGTCCTATTACGACCAGATCATTGATGTCGAGCGGGATCAGCGCAACACTTTCCGTTCGTTGCAGATTTTTAGTGAACTGATTGAAACCTATCCGGGTACCGAATATGCACGCCTATCCGAAGAGAAATTCGGGATTGCGCTGAACCAGCTCGCGGGTAAGGAAATGGACATCGGGCGCTACTATTTGAAACGTGGCCACTATGTTTCCGCGATCGAACGCTTTCGTGTCGTAATCGACGACTACGGTAACACCGGCCAAACGCCCGAAGCCATGTTCCGTATGGTCGAGGCGTATTTGTCGCTTGGTTTGACTGGCGAAGCGCAGGCGGCGGCGAACCTGTTGGCGGCGCAATATCCGGGCAACGAATGGCAGCTTGATGCGGCTGCCCTGATGTCCGGCGGCTGAACTCCGGCGGGCCTTGGGGGGTCATAAATTATGCTCCATGCGCTCTCGATCCGTAACATCCTGTTGATTGAAGCTCTTGATCTCGAATTCCAGTCCGGCCTTAACGTCCTGACGGGTGAGACAGGTGCGGGTAAGTCCATCCTGCTGGATTCGCTGGGTTTCGTGTTGGGGTGGCGCGGGCGTTCAGATATTGTGCGGCAGGGAGCTGAGCGGGGTGAAGTCACGGCCGAGTTTGCTTTGACCGAAGATCACGCGGCGCATGCCATTTTAGCCGAAGCGGGATTTTCAGCCGAGGATGGCCTGATCCTGCGGCGCACGAACAGCCCTGACGGACGCAAGCGGGCGTATATAAATGACAAGGCTTGCTCGGGCGAATTGCTGCGGGAGTTGTCCGAGACTTTGGTGGAAATCCACGGGCAACACGACGATAAGGGTTTGCTGGACGTCAAAGGGCACCGCGACTTGCTGGACAATTTCGCGGGTTCGGTGGCGGATGCCGGTAAAGTGCGAGCTGTTTGGCGTGGCCTGTCGGAGGCGAAAAAAGCGCTGGTCGCTGCCGAGGTGAAGCTGGAAGAAGCTTCGCGTGATGCCGAATTCTTGCGCCATGCGGTTAAGGAAATAGACGAATTGGCGCCCGAGGCTGGCGAGGACGAGATGCTGGATACGCAGCGCCGTCTTATGCAAGCCGCAGCGCGCATCCGCGAGGGGATTGGCAAGGCTGCCAGTGCAATCGCGATGGAGGGGGCGGAGGGCTTGATGTCTGACGCCATCCGCTGGCTCGAAGACGCCGCGCCGCAAGCGGGTGGCCGATTGGAAGAACCTGTGGATTCGCTAGGTCGTGCGTTGTCCGAGATGGCCGAGGCGCAGCGCGGAATCGAGGATGCGCTTGATGCGCTCGATTTCAATCCCTCCGAACTTGAGCACCTCGAAGAACGTCTGTTTGCAATCCGTGCCTTAGCACGCAAGCACAACGTTTTGCCGGACGATCTTGCGAAAACCGGCGAGGAGTTCCGTGACCGTCTGGTCGAAATTGACACTGGTGCCGATCATATTCATGAGCTGCAACAGGCAGTGTCTAAGGCACAGCGCACCTATGACGCGGCTGCTGATGCCTTGACGCAAAAGCGGGTCGCCGCGGGCGCGCGGCTGGACAAGGCGATGAAGGACGAGCTTGCGCCGCTGAAGATGGAGCGGGCCGAGTTCACGACCGAGATTACACCAACGGACCAAGCTGACCCGGACGGCAAAGACCGCGTGGTCTTTAGTGTCGCCACCAATCCGGGGGCGCCTTCGGGGCCAATTAATCGCATTGCCTCGGGTG
>JGI24025J20009_10000963_pt1 | contig 22144 bp, 26 predicted proteins | sample Cruoilmetagenom3_FD_20009 | JGI IMG/M metagenome (IMG submission 20009) | reverse complement strand
GGTCAGAGTGTCGTTCACGAAGCTGACGAGATCGGCAAAATCGTAGCCGTCGTCGACCAGCCAGTTGCGGAAGGTCATCGCGTAGCTCGACACGCAGACCCGCTCGATCACGGCGCCGACGTTCGCCCGGTCGGCGGCCACGCGGAGCCGCGCGGTGTTGTCGTATGGTCGCTCGATGCCGAGGAGGGCCATTTCGCCCACCGTCTCGACGTAGTGCATCTGGTCGCCCGGCGTACTGAGCACGAGCGAGACCAGCTCGCTCGACAAGGGCGCGCCCGCCTGGGTCGTGGCCTTGTAGGAGGTGTCCAGCAGCAGTTTGGCGACGTCGAGCGCGACCCGGAACGCGTCCTCGCGCTGTGTTTCCGACACCGTCGTGCCCGCGAGGAAAGGCGAGTGGAACCCGAGCCGCGCACCCGGTTCCATCACCCGGTCCGGAAAGGGGCTGTTGGCGCCAAAGGACTGGCCGAACATGAACAGGATCGCGCAGGCGCTTTCGCAGCGCGCGCCGCTTTTCACCATGGTCGAAAAGCCGAGCCCTTCCTCGCCATCAGCNGTGATGAAATCGTAGACCTCCGCCAGCGACCCGCCCGGGCTGTCGAGGCAGACCCGTTTTCGGTAGTTCTCGGTCCAGACCGGGTGGCCGATTATCCCGGTGAGATCGCCGGGGTTGATCGGGCCGGTGAAGGCAAAGGCGCATTCGTCGCCGAACTCGTCCTCGACCGGGAGCTGGGTCCACTGACCGGCAAGGGCGGGAGCGGCGAGCGCGGCGAGGATCGCAAAAAGCGCGAAGGTCCAGGATCGGCGCATTGCTTGGTCCTTTCGTTGTTTCCGGAGTGTTTTTTTGCGCGGCCCGCTAATAGAAACGGGTGACGAATTCTTCGGGGAGCGAGCCGGGATTGTCGAACACGTCGTCGAGCGAGACGACCATTCGGGCGGCGTGCCCATGGTTGCATGGGCTGCCGTTGGTTTCGAATATCTCGAGGGCAGAGGCAACCAATTCAAGCTGTGCCCCGACGAAGGCTTCGCGCGCGTCCCCAGACGGAGCGGCTCCCCGCGTTACGTTCGACACCAGCGAAGAAGACGGAGGAACAGGCCGAGGCGCAGGCGCCGCCCGCCGGGATCGTCGTTTTTTGCCCCGCGTCGCGGACGTCGTAGGCCTTCGGCAGGGCTGCGTATGTGGACCCGCCTTCGCTGTACAGCGAAAGGGTCGTGACCGACGGGAACCGCCTGAGCGCTCGCTTGAGCAGGGCTGGCGCGCGCCCGTCGATCGGCCCTTCCGGCACCAGCCCCTCCGGGCGGGCGCTGTCCCGGGTGAAGGGCGCGAGGTCGGTGACCACCTCGGCGCGGGCGGACATCGCTATCAGGGCGGCGCAGCAGATCGCGGCCCATGTCGACCAGAATATCCCCAACGCGCCCTCCCTGTGCCAAGCGCAGGCCGTGGCAGATGCCAGCCCCTCGACACGAAGCCTACGCGACGCCCGGGCGCGGATCAACGCGCACCGCCGCACGAGCCTCTCGCGTGGCGGTGCGGGAGAAGCGGGGCCCGAATTTCGCCCCGGGCTTTCCACTGAACGGTCGGAATCGGGGTGTTGAATGCGCACGGCCTGACAGTTTTTTCGGCAAATACCTGCTGCCCGGACGGCGGAAATCGGGTAACATCAAAGGACAAAGGAGATTGGGGATGTCCAGAAAAGTCATTTATGCCCTCGCGGGGCTGGTGTTCGTCACGGCTGCGAGCGCACAGCAGGCCACGCAGCTTCCATCGTTCAACCTGAGCGGTTCCGACGAGGGCGCCGCCGCGGTTGACGCGGCCGAAGAAGCGACGCCCGGCATTCTCGGCGGGTGCCCGGATGACGGGACAATTTCGCTGGAATGCGTGGTGAATTTCGGCAAGTTCGACCAGTCGTCGCAGGCCGCGGTCGAAGTCCAACGTGCGGCGGCTGAAGTCGCCGCTGCGCCGTCGGTGCAACCGGTGGCTCTGCCGCAGATCGATATCGAGGTCCAGTTCGGCTACGACAGCTTCCAACTCACCCCGCAGGCGATCGCCCGCCTCTCCCCGCTTCAGGCGATGCTGGCCGATCCCACCGTGCGCGACAATCCGATCCTGATTGTCGGCCATACCGACAGCGCCGGAGGCTATGGCTACAACCAGGAGCTTTCGCGCAAACGCGCCGTTTCCGTCGCCACGCACGTGAGCGCGATCACCGGCATCCCCTATGACCGCTTCCTGCCGGTCGGCATGGGCTACGAGGTGCTGAAATATCCGCATGACCCGCGCGCNGCGGGCAACCGCAGGGTCACGGTGGCGTGGGCCGCGGGATCGTGAGCGCCGCCGCCCGGGGCGGACCCCCGGGCGCGGGGTTGAAGGCGTTCGGNGGGGCCTTGGCCGCCGTTCTGGGGGCGCTGTCGGGTGTTGCCGGTCTGCCCGCCCCCGCTGGAGCGGCCGAGATCAAGCTGTCGGACCGGCCGGGATGCATGTTCGAATTGAACGGGCTGATTTTGCCCGGCGACGCGGATGCGTTCCACCGATTGGCCGAGCAGCATTGGGAGGGTTTTGCACCCGGATACTCCGACGACAATGCCGACATTGCACTCTGTCTCGACAGCCCCGGGGGCGTGTTTCAGGAGGGGCACAAGATCTCTCTGGAGATCCACGAGCGCGCCATTGCCACACGGGTTACATCCGGCGCCGAGTGCCTGTCGGCCTGCGCGCTGGTCTTCATGGCCGGCCGGGTGCGTGGCGCCGAGAATGACGGCAAACGGCGGATCCTGCATGTCGACGGCCGCCTCGGACTGCATGCGCCCTATGTAAAGATGGACGACACAAAGATGTTCTCGGGCGAGGTGGTGAACGCCTTTGTGCCCGACCTCACCGGCATGATCGCCGATTTCATTCGCCACGCGTCCTTCCGGTCGGTGTTCCAGGATCGCCCGTCGATCTCGCTGGGCCTGTTGGCCGAAATGCTGGCGACGCCGCCCGATGCCATGTTCATGATCGACACCGTCGAACGGGCGGCGCGGTGGGGGGTCGATCTCGACGGGGTCCGCGACCGCCCAGCGTTCGCCCAGGCGGATTTCGCGCAGCTGTGCGAGAACGAACTTGCCTGGATCTACGACAGCGCGGCCGCCAATCTGGCGGGGGAAGATCTCTCCTATCTGCGGTTCCAGACCGACTGGAAGGAAATGGCGTTCGGCGCCACCGAATTCCTCGAAATCTTCGACGATGGGCTTTCGACCAGGGCCTGCTCGGTCGAAGTGCCGACGGAGCCGGACGCCTGGGTCGGGCTGTGCCTCGCGGACGGTTATACCGGGGTCGGTCTTGGCGATTGCGACGACCCGGTCGAGCCCTATTCGATCTGGGTGCCCTGGTGGCACGCGCTGGCGCCCGACATGCCGCTGGGGACGCTCGGATGACCGCGCGGCCGCACCACCGGGACGGCGCGCAACGCGCTCTGGGCCTGCCACTTGCCCGACCGAGCCCCACCCCGAGGGGGCGGATCAACCGAAGGGGAGCCTCGATGTTCAACCTTGCCCGCGCGNCCCTCGCCGCAGCGGCCCTCGCCTTGGCACCAGGCCATGCCGCCGCCGACCCGCTCAACCTTCTGGTGATGGGCGAGGATGCCGATCTCGACACGATCGAGCGGCATACGGCGATCTACGACCGGGTCGTGCAGGCGATCTCCGGCGAGCTCAGGGCGCGCGGCCTGGTGGTCTACGACGAGACCGCGGTGACGATGGAGTTCTATGACCTGGGTCGGGTCCGCCGCCCCGACGCGGAGCTTATCAGCCTGGCGCGCAGCGTGCAGATCGCCCCGATCGACGCCGTTACCGCCTTCGAGATCCACGCGGCCACCGTGCCCAGCGTCTACGAAGGGCTAACCGAGCTGCGGTTGCGCATCACCGGGCGGGTGATCGAGATCCGCAGCGGGCAATCGCTCGGCGGTTATGAGGTCAGCTACCGCCCCGGCGAGCTGCCGCCCCTTCCGCTCAACTGCCGCCGCAACTGCCAGATCGCCTTCGTCGGCGACCAGGCCGCGCAGATCGCAAGCGACGTCGGCGCGGCTTTGGCGGCGCAACTCACCCAGCTCACACCCGGTACCGAGAGCCGCGAGGTGCCCGCCGCGGACCCCGGTTGCGGGGAAACCCCCAACACTTTCACGCTCGCCTTCAAAGGCTTCACCGCGCAAGACTTGGCCCGGATCGACGCCTTCCTCACCGCCTTTCAGGGCTATGCCCACCACCGCCCCCTCGTTACCGGCTCCGCCCGGAGCGAGGTCTGGTACGAGACATGTGCCGACACCGAGCGCCTTGAGCGAAACCTGCGCGCGATGTTCGAGCAAACCGGCGCTGAGGTTTGGCTCGAGGGCGACGAGCACGGGTTTTCAGCGACGAAGCTGGCGGCGCCGGCCGCGCAATAGAGATCAATAGAGCAGCCCGGTTTCGGCCGACCGGTGCGCGCTTGCCTTATGGGCCAACCTGGCCTGCGGAACTGGACCGGAAGGGTTTGACTACCATGCGCACCTATCTTCAGCTGATCGCGGCGCTCATCGCCTTCGCGACAACCGCGCCCGCCGGGGCCCAGACCCCCTACCCGGCAGTCAACGCGACTGCGCGGATCGTGTCGTCCCAGTTGCTCGTCTACGCGGGCTGCCAGTTGGGGCGCGCGCCCGAAGTGGGGATCTGGCCGCTGCAGGGCGACGAGCTGCCGATCGAGGATGCCAGCGCCGTCGCGTTCTACGAGACCGTGTACGCGGCGTTGAACGCGACCAAACCCGATTGCGTTTCCTTCGTCGACGGGGCCGGTGGCAGCGGCGCGATCCGGTACTTCATGACCGTCGGCACCGGGGGCGAGGCGCGGACCCGGGTCGACGAGGCCTTTCGCGACGTCGAATTCATCGTCACCCTCGACATTTTCGACCGGGGCGGCCGGATCCAGGCGGATCTGAAGCTCACCGACGCGGACGGAACGACGGTTGCAGCCCCCCCGGCCTTCGATGTGCCGGACGATTTCGTGGCCACATCCTGCGCGGCGGGGGCCATTCCACTGAACCGCGCGGTGCGCACCGCCGCGCGCAACCTGCTCGAACGCGCGCCCGATTTGACTGGGCTCGTCGACCAGGGCGGGCGGTTCGCCGACACCGATGAGACCCCGAGCTTCACCGCCTACTTCAGCCGGTTGATGGTCGATGCGCTTACCGAACACGCCTCCGACGTGCTGACCGGACGGTCGGTCCGGCTCGCCGAAGCCAGCGCCCTCAATGAGCCGGGCGTCTACGCGCTTTCCTACCAGTACTGGCCGTGCAGCGACGGGACCGCCACGGAGGTTTCGGCCAAGCTTCGCACCGCGGACGGCCAGACCGCGACCTGGCGCGGCAAGGTCCGGCTCGACCGGCTCCCGGGGTGGATCGACGTCTTTCCGCCTGAACCGGAACCGGAACCGGAACCTGCGGTGGAGCGCGTTCCCGACCCCGCGCCGGACCCGGATACGGACCCGGTCCCCGTCGCCGAGGCGGACACCGACCCCGAACCGACAGGACGCGCGGAGCCCGAACCGAGGACCGCGCCCGAACCGCGCGCCTTCTGGTCGCTGAGCTTTGCGCCCCGCACCGCGGATGTCGGCGACGTTGTCTCCATCGTTGCCGATATCGCCGAAAGCTGTGAGCCGTTCTTCCTCGACCTGACGGAGGCAGGCGAGGGACAGGTCGTTCCGCTGGACGTCTTCGTAGTCGAACCCCGCACCGATGGCGGGGCGCATTACCGGGTGGATACCTCGACCCCGGTCGGCCTCAAGATCACGCCGGCAGACACCAAGGGTGTGCATTATGTCGGATATGTCTGCACGCCCGGCGGCGCGTTTCCCGACACCGCGCTTTTGCGAGAGATCCACGGCGGTTTTACCAAAGGGGTCCTGCGACGGACCGACCCGGCCGAGGGGGCTGTATTCTGGTTCGAGCGCTACGTCATCCGGTAGAGCAAAAACGGATCCGACTGAAACAGTCTGATCCCGGGGTTTTGCTCAATCGGGTGAATCTGGAGCAAAACCCTTTTTCAGATTGATCCAATTTGAAACGGTTTTGATCCAGGCCGGCACGCGCCCGGCGCGCCGCCTCACGTGTTGACGGAGCCGCCATCAACCACCAGCGTCTGGCCGGTCATGAAACGGCTGTCGTCGGAGGTGAGGTATACGAGCGCGCCAGTCAGGTCTTCGGGGTATCCTACCCCGTCGGCAACCGACCGAATTCGGCGTAGACATGTTTGGTTTCCATGAAGGTCGCGAGCCCCTCGAGCCCGTGCAAACGGCCAAGCCCGCTGTCGCGGTAACCGCCGGTTTCGGCTTCGGCGAAGAGGCGGTTGTGGCAGTTGATCCAGTCGGTGCCCGATTTCAGCGCCCGTGCCACACGCCGGGCCCGGGCCTGGTCGCCGGTGAAAACGCTCGCGGCGAGGCCGTAGCGCGTGCCGTTGGCGCTGAGGACAGCGGCTTCGTCGTCGCTGAAGCGTTCGACCATGATGATCGGCGCGAACAGCTCCTCCTGCACCAGCCGGTGGGCCACGTCCCGGGTCTCGCAGAGCGCCGGGGGCACGACATTGCCGCGCGGATGACCACCCCGGATCTCGCCCGCGAGCAGGGTCGGCCCGGCCTGGGCGGCGGCGGCGGCGGCGAGATTGGCCTGGTATTTCTCTGCGCTCGGCAAATCGAACAGCGGCCCCATGCGGACCTTGTTGTCTATCGGATCGCCGACCGTGACGCCTCGCGCCGCCTCGACGAGGGCGGGCACGAAGCTGTCCCAGGCCTGTGCCTCGACCAGGACGCGGGCGACGGCGGTGCACATCTGCCCTGCATGCGCAATCGCGCCGTTCAGGATCTCGCGCACCACCGCCCCGATGTCGGCATCGGCGAAAACCAGCGCCGAGGCCTTGCCGCCAAGCTCCAGCAACAGGCGTTTTAGCGTCGGCGCGGCGCCGGCCATGATCGCCTTGCCGGTGGCCGAGGACCCGGTGAAGCTCACCGCGTCGATCTCGACATGCGTGCACAGGGCACGTGCTACATCTATCTCGCCGTGCACAGCATTCACCACGCCCGCCGGCAACGACGGGCAGGCCGCGAGGCATTCGGCGAAGATCCGATTGACCGTCGGGGCCTGGTGCGCGCCCTTGACGACAACGGTGCAACCGGCGGCCAACGCGGGGCCGAGCGAGCGCAGCAGCAGGGTCGAGGGCGCATTCCAGGGCACGATGATTGCGGCAGTCCCGATCGCCTCCTGCGAGACGGTCGATTGCTTGCCCTCGTCGATCTCAGAGACCCGGCCGAAGATCGCGCGCGCGAGCCCGCCGTAGTAGCACGCCTCTGAAATGGCCGCATCGGTCTCGTGCAGGCAATGCGGCAGGACCTTGCCGTTCTCCGCCGCGATGGCATGTGCGATTTCGTCGCGCCGGGCGGCGATCGCGTCAGCCAACTCGTTGAGCACCGCCGCCCGCAGCCGCGGCGCATGCGCCCAGTTGGTCCGGTCGAAGGCGCGCCGCGCCGCCTGGATGGCCTCCTCGGCCAATGCTTCATCGGCGCAGTGGTGGGCCCGAAATCGTTCCCGGAATAGACATCGACCGTCGGGCGCAGCGCGCCATCCGCTGGCCATGCGCCGTCCACGTGATGCCGCGCCGCGTCCGTCATTGTGCCGCCCTCCCGACGGTGTCGTCCGCCCGCGCGAACAGGTCTGTGGAGTTGATCGTGGCGCGCGAATGCTCGCGCATCATCGCCTCGGCCCGCTGGCTGTCGCCCTTGCGGATCGCGTCGAAGATGATCACTGCTGCGAATGGCCGACGGTCAACCACAGCCGTTCGCGCTTCAGGTTTGTCGGGTCGAAAGCAACGGTGCCAAGCTCCACGAGCGGCAGCATCGCGATCCGTTCGAACGTATGAGCGATGAGTTCGTTGCCGCACTGGGTCATGATGGTTTCATGAAACCGGGTGTTGGCCCGGAATTACCCGCCGATCAGGTCGACACCCGGGTCGTCGCTGATCAACAGGGCCTTGGTCTCCTCGATGACGCCCGCCAGCGTCGCCTCGACCTGCGGGGACATACCCATTTCGGAAAGCGTGCGCGGCAAGGGCTTCGAGAACGGCGCGCACTTCGATCGCCTTGGCCACGTCGGCGGCCGAGATCGACCGCACGGTGTAGCCCCGGCCCTCGCGCTTTTCGATCAGCCCCTCGGCTTCGAGCGCGGTCAGTGCGGTGCGGGCGGGCGCGAGACCGTGAATTCGGCGGCAACGCCAACCTCGGATATCTTCTCCCCCGGTTTGCGCGCGCCGGTCAGGATCTGGCTGCGGACCGCCGCAAGCACGTTTTCAGCACTGGATGGCATGGCCCCTCCCCGGGGGGCAGTATTGGATACATATATCGCGTCCTCGAGCCAGACAGGGGCGTGCTTGCCCAAATTCGGCTCAACTTTGAATACGAAATCTGAGTCCAATTGTGACATCCCGTCGCGGCCTGTACGATTCGACGCGGGTCCCCGCGACGGGACAGGGGGTGACGGGACGGGGCGTGCCCTGCGGCGCGCCGCCGGGACAACCGGGAGGAAAACAATGAAAAGATTGATGAGCGCAATTGTCGTCGTCGGGGTGATCCTGGGGTCGGCCGCTTCGGCGGCGGAGCTGAACCTTGCCTAATTCATGGGGCCGAAACACCCGATGAATGCGGCGGTCTTCACGCCCTTCGCCGAGACGCTGGCCGAGCTTTCGGGCGGTGCGTTGACCGTGCGGCAATTCCCGGGCGGGGTGCTGAACTCGGTGCCGCCGAAGCAGTATTCGATCCTGCTCGACGGGGTGGCGGACATCGTCTTCACTCTGCCCGGCTATACCGGAGACGTGTTCCCGAAGACCCAGGTGGTCGGCCTGCCCGGGGTCTGCGACAGCGCATCGGCCTGCACCGAGGCGCTGTTGCGTGCACGCTCGAAGACCTCAAAGGCCTCAAGGTGCGGGTCACCAACAAGGCCGACGTGCCGATCGTCGGGGCGCTCGGGGCGCTCGGGGCGTCCGCCGTGGCGCAGCCCGTGAACGTGATCAACCAGAACCTGACCAACGGCGTGATCGACGCGATCGCCGTCGGCCCCTCGGCGATCCGGTCGTTCAATCTGCAGGAGCCCGCCAACTACATCACCACCTGGTTCCCCGGGTCCGGCTCGGCCTTTGTTCTGCTCATGAACAACGATGTCTACAACGGGCTCTCGGAGGAGGTACGGGGCTGGGTCGATGCCGCCGCGGTTGAGGCGCTGTCGCTCTCGGGCGGCGCGTTCTGCGACAAGGCGGCAACAGACGGGATGGCCCTCGCCGCCGAGGAAGGCGTCGAGATGATTGACATCTCGGACGCGGAGAAGGCCCGCTGGTTGGAAACGATCGGGCCGGCGCTCGACGCGGCGATGTCCGAACAGGCGGGTGACATGACCATCGGTGAGGTCATGGCGCTGATGCGCGGAGACGGGAGCTGAGCGCATGGCCCGCAATACGCCCCGACTGCTCGTGGCGGCCGACCGGCTGATCGGCCGGCTTGCCACGGTCCTGGCCGTGATCGGCGGGCTCGGCATTGCCGGGCTCGTCGTCATCACCCTGGTCGCCGTGCTCTGGCGGTATGGGTTCAACGACCCGATTTTCGGCATCAGCGATCTCTCGGTTGCGACCCTCACCATCGTCGCCGGCGCCGCCGTCGCCGACGGCGCGCGGCACGGGGCGCATGTAAGCGTCAACCTGCTCGCCCATGTCGCCGATCGCCGCTTGCTGCGCTGGAGCGACGCGGTGATGCGCCTCGCCACTGCAGCGATCACCGGGCTTGCCACCTGGGGCCTGTTCACCAAGGCCTGCGGGATGGAGAAAGCCTGCATCACCAGCAACTTCTCGATCGAACACTGGCCCTTCTACTGGTTTCTGGGCCTCAGTCTCGGGCTCTACACCTTTCATGTTCTGGTTCAGTTGTTCACCTGGCTGTGGCACTTCCGGGGCGCCGACCCGAACGAGCTATCCGGCTGATGGACGGCAGAACCATTGCCCTCATCGGCTTCGCAGCGCTGTTTTTCATGCTGTTCATCCGCATGCCGGTGGGTGGGGCGATGATGCTTGTCGGGACCTGGGGGATCTGGATGATCCGGCCCCAGGCGGCGCTGCCGAAACTTGCCGGCGAGATCTTCAACGAAGCCTCGAACTACCCACTGACCTTCATCCCGCTGTTTGTGCTGATGGGAAACCTCGCGGGCGTCTCGGGCATGAGCCGCGATCTCCACGACGCGGCCAATGCGTGGCTCGGGCATTTCCGGGGTGGACTGGCCTCGGCGACGGTGGTCGGATGCGCCGGAGTCTCGGCGTTGTCGGGGTCTTCGCTGGCCGCCGCCTTGACCATGGGCCGGGTCGCCCTGCCCGAGATGCAGCGTTACCGCTACGCCGACGGGCTCGCCGACGGGTCTGTGGCAGCGGGCGGCACACTCGGGATCCTGATCCCGCCGTCTGCTGGCTTTGTCTTCTACGCCATCCTCACCGAAGAATCGATCGGGCGGCTGTTCATGGCCGGCGTTTTGCCGGGGCTGTTGCTCACGCTCTGCTTCATCGGCGCAATCTGGATCGTGGTGTGGCGAAACCCGGACGCCGCGCCGGGACATGCGCGCGCCCTGCCCCTGCGCGCGCGGCTGCGCGCCACGGGACGCGCGAGCTGGATCACCGGGATCATCCTGCTCACCATCGGCGGCATCTATGCCGGCGTGTTCTCGGCGGTGGAGGCAGCGGGTATCGGCGTGGCGCTCGCATTGGTCGTCACCGCATGCCGACGCAAGCTCACCCGCGCCAACCTCGAGGAGGTCTTCGCCAGCACGCTCAAATCCTCCGGCACGGTGTTTTTGATCCTGTTCGGGGCCTTCGTGTTCAAATCCTTCATCGGGTTCACCGGCGTCACCTGCACGCTGTCGTTCTGGGTCGAGGGGCTGGGGCTCGGCGGCACCCGGGTGGTGATCGCCTTTCTCGTCCTGTTCATCGTGCTCGACATGTTCATGGACGGCTTCGCCATCTTGGTGCTGACGGTTCCGCTGGTGCAGCCGATCATCGAACCGCTCGGGATCGACATGATCTGGTTCGGCGTGCTGATGGTGATCGCTCTGGAAATGGGGCTGATCTCGCCCCCCGTGGGGGTCAACGTCTTCGTGGTCAAGGGCATCGCGCCGGGGGTGCCGCTCGGCACCATCTTCCGCGGCATCCTGCCCTTCTGGTGCGCGATGCTGGTGGCGATGATCCTGGTGCTCCTGGTGGTCCTGGTGCCCGGGATCGCGCTTTTGTTGCCCAACACGATGTTCGGCTAGGGAGCAGTTGCACGCAATGTCAGACCAGGACCGAATGGAACAGGCGTAGCGCGAGCAGGGTGAGCAGGAGCAGCGTCAATCGGTCGAAGCCTTCATGCGACAGCCGGCGGGCCAGCCAGGCCCCGGCCCGCATGGACAGAAGCAGCGGCGCGAGGGCCACGACGCTCAAACCAAACAGCGCTGGCGTCAGGAAGCCGGCGGCGAACAGCGCGGGGAGCTGGACCATCGCCATGCCGAGAAAGATCGCCGAAATGGTCGCGATGAACACGGGGCGCGGCAGGCGCATCGCATTGAGAAAACTCACCGCCACCGGGGCCGATATGCCCGCAGCACCTTGCAGGAGCCCCGCGGCCAGACCCGCCGGCATCGCCAGCCGCCGGGCTGTCGCGGCGCCCAGCCGGAAGTCGGGGTGCACCAGGCGCAGCGCGATGTAGGCGCTCACCGAAAGCGCCACGACCAGGATCAGCGCGCGTTCCGGCAGGATCGCCAGCAGCACCGTTCCGACAAGCGCGCCGAACGCGCCGGTCAGCGCGAAACGCCAGGTAAAGCCGCCGCCCAGGCACTCGTTCCTGTATTCGATCAACTGCCAGAGGTTGGAGGCGAGGTTCGGTGTGACCATGACCGCGACCGCGAGGCGCACGTCGAAAAACGCGGCGATCACCGGCACCGCGACCACCGGCGCCCCCGCCCCGGTCGCGCCCTTGACCATACCGCCGAGCGAGAGGGCCACGAGGATGACGAGGGTTGTGGACAGATCGAGCGTGGGCATGGGGCCGAACAGGATGCCGCCGGTCGGGCACTGTCAAGCCGGAGGTCATCGCAATGACCCATGATGTTCTGGTGTCGGGCGGTGGGCCGGTCGGGCTCGGCCTCGCGATCGAGCTTGGCCAGCGCGGCCACCGCGTCGCCGTCGTCGAACGCAGCCCCGGGTTGGGCCGCATTCCCAAGGGCCAGAACCTGACCCAACGCAGCATGGAGATCTTGCGGACCTGGGGCGTCGAAGAGGCGATCCGGGACGCGAAAACCGTGCCGAAAGGGATCGGGCTCGGCGGCGTCACCGCCTGGGGGTCGCTCACCAGTGGCTACCATTATGACTGGTACAACCGCGCCGACGTGCGTGCCTACTACGCCGCCGCCAGCGAACGCCTGCCGCAATACGAGACCGAACGGGTGCTGCGCGACCGGGTCGCGGCGCTCGACAGCGTTGAATTCCTGCTCGGTTGGACCACGCACGGGATCGAGGTGGGGGAAGACGGCGCGGCGCTTTCCCTGACCCGCTGGGACGAGACCCGTCGGCTGGAAGCCCCCTACCTCGTCGGCTGCGACGGCAGCCGCTCGCGGGTAAGGCAGGCGAGCGGCATCGACGAGACAGTGCGCGACCACGTCCGGCTGATGGCGCTGGTGGTGTTGCGCTCGCCGGAGTTGTTCGCGCTGGTCTCGGACCGCTTCCCCGACAAGCAGTTCTTCAACGTGCTGCACCCCGACCTTGACGGCTACTGGATGTTCTTCGGCGTGGTGGACTGGGGCGAGAGCTTCTTCTGTCACGCCTTATTCCCAAACGACACCGACCGCGCGACCGTCGATCCGACCGACCTCATCCGCCGCGCGGTCGGGGCNCCGGTCTCTCTGGAGCCCCGGCATGTCGGCTTTTGGGACCTGCGCATTGCGCTGGCCGACAGCTACCGAGCGGGCCCCGTCTTCATCGCCGGCGATGCAGCGCACAGCCACCCGCCCTATGGCGGCTACGGTGTGAACAACGGGTTCGAAGACGCCCGCAACCTTGGATGGAAGCTGGCCGGCACGCTCGAGGGATGGGGCGGCGCGGGGCTTCTCGACAGCTACGACAGCGAACGCCGTCCGGTGTTTCGCTCGACGGCGTTAGACTTCATCGAACGGTTCATCAGCGACGACCGGGCCTTCCTGCCGGCACATACGCCCGGGCGCGACCGCGCCGGATTTGAACGGGCCTGGGGGCGGCGCGTCTGGGCGGTGTAGACTCAGCTCGACCAGACGGCGCGCCGTTTCGGCATCTGGCCCCCGTCGCGATGCAGGATCATCTCGTTGTCCTGGAACCGCTGCGCCGAAAGCACCGCGCTTTCGCGCTTTGTCGGGCGTTCGAGGAGACGCAGCGCCTGGTCGGGATGACAGGCGAAGATCACATGATCGAACGCCTCATGGGGCCCCGCGGCGCTGTGCACGATGCTCTGGTCACCGTCGCGCACCACGTTGTGCACGCGGGTGCCTGCATGGATCGCCACCGCACGGCCGCGCAAGGCGCGCTCGAGTCGGCGGACGTATTCCACGCTGCCGCCATCCACGGTCCACCACTGGTGCTGTCCGCTGGTGCTGAGAAGCGCGTGGTTGCGGAAGACCTGGATGAGCGCGCGCGCCGGGAAGGCGCGGATCTGTTCGGGCGGCGTCGACCAGATCGGGCCCGAGAGCGGCGTGAGATAATAGTCCTTGAACCACGATCCGAGGCGCATCGCATCCCTCAGCTCGCCGATGGTGGCACTGTCATCGCCGGCCAGGGTCTCGGCCTTGGCGTTGAAGCGCAGAATGTCGCGCACCATCCGCGCGAAGCCGGGGCGGAGCAGATTGCGTTTCTGTGCAGTGAGGGCAGAGAGTGTGCGCAGTCCGTATTCGATCCGGNCCCCGTCGATCGACGCGCCGAAGCTCNTGTCGCTTCGGGCGACCGGGATGTCGAGATCGCGGAACAGTTTCGTCAGGTGCGGATAGTTGGCGTCGGTGAATACGATGAAGCCGGTGTCGACCGGCTGATCGCCGTTGATCCCGGCTGTCACCGTGCGCGCGTGACCGCCAAGCCGAGGCGACGCCTCGAACAGGCTAACTGCGTTGTGCGGCGCGAGCAGGCAGGCGGCCGCGAGGCCCGAAATGCCGCCACCGACGATGGCAATGCGCTTGGGGCGGGGGTTGATGGGCAGATCGAGTGACATTCGGGCCTCGTTTGATTTGTTGCTTGCTTTACGGGCCTTAGGTGACGTTGGATCAATATTGATCCGACCGCGCTGCGCTTGCGTAAACCGACCATGATGCACGCAAGCCTCGACATAGAACGACCTGCCCCCGGCCTTCGCCCGGGCCAGAAAACGGGGGCTTCCAAGGTGACGCCTGCGCCCCTTTTCGAACAGACCCAATGGATGCTGGCTATCCGGGATCAAATAAGACCGAACGGCATTCGCAGCGCTGTTTGACCATTTCGCCCCGCGGCCAAAATCATTCGTGATGCGCAGCGGGATTGGATCGGACCAGGCCGAAGAGATCGTACAGGAGGTGATGCTTTCGGTCTGGCGCAAGGCGGATCAGTTCGATCCGCACCGCGCCCAGGTTTCGGCCTGGATCTACCAGATAACGCGAAATCGTCAGATCGATGTGATCCGGAAGGAGAGACGCCCGTGCCCGAAGAACTGGCAGAAGATCCCGACCCCGAGCCCGACGCCAGTCAGATACTTGCAATCGAACAGGAGGCCGGCCTGCTCAAGGCTGCGCTGTCGAAGTTGAAACCGGACCAGAGGGACGTCATCGAAAAAGCCTATCACGGCGAGCTTTCGCACCAGCAGATCAGCGACCAGACCGGGCTGCCGCTCGGCACCATCAAGTCGCGGATCCGGCCGGGCCTGGAAAGGTTGAGATACGAGTTGAAGGAAGTGCGATAAAATGAACGAGATCAGACATCATACCCCCAACGCATTGATCGCGGCCTATGCGGCGGGCAGCCTGCCGCAGCCGTTCGCAGTCGTGGTCGCCACCCATATCTCGATCTGTGTCGAATGCCGCGCAGCGTACCACGGGCACCTCGCCGTCGGTGGCATTGTGCTCGAGGGTGTGGACGTGGCGGACGTTTCGGCCGGGCTGAAGGACAATGTCCTCGCCCAGCTCGACACACCCGAGGAACCCACGCCCGTCTACCGCCGGTCGACGAAGTGCTAGTAGAGCAGGTTGAAGGGGCAGGCATTTTCGCCGGTTTTCGCTGTCACGTCATAGGCGCAGCCGGTGCAGTCGTCCGACATCTTCGCTATGTAGTTGCCCGCCGAAACATACGATTTTGGAGGCGACCACGCCGCCGTCGACAAACCGGCTCATCCCGATCATGTTCGGCGCTTCGACCCATTCAAAGGCATCCGCGTAGACGGCGAGGTACCATTCGTGCACTTCGCGCGGATCGAGCCCGGCAAGAAGCGCGAAGTTGCCGGTCGCCATCAGGCGCTGGATGTGGTGGGCATAGGCATGCGCTCGGGTTTGGCCGACGACCTCGCGCAGGCACCGCATCTGCGTCTCGCCCCCTCAGGACAACCCGGGCAGCGGCCGGTCGTGACCGAGCGCATTTTGCGACGTGTAGTCCGGCCCTTCGAGAAAACAAATGCCCCGCACGAATTCCCGCCAGCCGATGATCTGCCGGATGACCCCCTCGACGGCGTTGAGCGGCGCGGCGGCAGGCTTCCAGCGGGTCGAGCAGGCCGATGTTGAGATACGGCGAGATGACGGCGTGCCAGAGCCAAGGCTCACCGGCAATCATCGCGTCCTGGCAATCGCCAAAAGACGGCAGGGCATGGGCGATGAAATGGTCGAGCACTTGCAGCGCCTGAGTCCTGTTGGTGGCGAAACCGAAGGGGCGCGGATCGCCGAAATTGGCGCCGAACCGCGCCTCGACCAGGTCGAGCACCTCGTCGATCACCGCGTCTGGCTCGAACTCCGGCGGAGGTGGCGGCTGCAGGTCATCGGGCGCGGGCTTGCGGTGGCCGGGACACCCCTTGGTGAACGGCGTCTCCACTGTGCCCGGATGCAGGGCGACCAGCACCGCCTGTTTGCGCTGTCGTGAAATCTCGATGGCAGCGGTGTAGACGATCTGGTTGGCCGCCGCCATGGCCGCGCGGTAGCTGTACCAGCCACCGAGCCCGTTGTCGCCGATCGACCCCGCGCGCGCGGTAAGAACGCCAACTTTGCGGGGGGTGTCGCGCGGCAGCAGCCGGGGGACGTGGCTCAACACCAGGGCCGGTCCGATGGCGTTCACGGCCATCACCCGCGACATATGAGCGGCATCGATCGCGGCGAGCGATTTCTCAGGTCTGGCACCTTCCGGGGCGAGGATGCCGCTGGCGATCAGGATCGTGTCGAAGGGGCTTTCGAGCGCGGTCATCCGAGCGGAAACCACGGCCGGGTCGGTGATGTCGAACCCGTCATTGGCCCGCGATAATCGTGTAACCAGCGCCCCGCGCGCCGCGAGGCCGGCGGCGAGTGCCGCCCCGATCCCGCCCGACGCACCGATCACCAAAGCACGCTCCGTCATGACGCCCGCGCCCTGCGCGGCCGGCGGCAGCGCTCGGAGCAATAGCGCACCTCGTTCCACAACACGGCCCATTTTCGCCGCCAGGCAAACGAGCGCCCGCAGACCGCACAGGGTTTTTCGGGCAGATCGGCTTTTCGCATCGTCCTGTCCTTGCCGCCGTCCAAAACAGGAGCGCACGAACCGCGGTCCCTTTCCGGTGTCTACGCCCGTGGTGTCGGCCGGGATCAAACTTCACCGCTGAAGGACCGTAGAACAACCGGGCGATCGGATGTTTTTTGATGCCTCAACGGCTGGCGTGCGTAGAGATAACAGGAGAAAGGCCCGAACATGGACACACAAGCACCGATCACCCTGTGGTTCCGGAGAGATTTTCGGCTGAATGACCACCCGGCGCTGGCCGAAGCCGCGAGAAGCGGGCGCCCGGTCATTGCGGTGTTCGTGCTCGACGAGGTCGCGGAAACCTACGGGGCCGCGCCCAAGTGGCGGTTGGCAGCGGCGCTGGATGCCTTCGCGGACAGGCTGGAACGGCTCGGATCCCGGCTGATTTTCCGACGGGGACGCGCGCTGGCGCAGGAAACCGGCGCGCGTGATATCTGGTGGAGCCGTGCCTACGAGCCCGACGCCATCGCGCGCGACACGGGGGTGAAGGCGGGGCTGATCGAGGCGGGCCTCGGGGCGAAGAGCTTTCTCGGCCAGGTATTGTTCGAACCCTGGACGGTAACGACCAAGCAGAGTAGCCACTTCAAGGTCTACAGCCCGATGTGGCGGGCGGTGAAAAACACCGACGTGTCCGCCCCGGAGCCGACCCCCGACCAGCTTTGCCCGCCGGAGACCTGGCCCCAAAGCGACCGGCTTGCGGATTGGGGGTTGGGCGCGGCGATGAACCGGGGTGCGGCCGTGCTCGCTGAACACGCCTGCATCGGCGAGGACCGCGCAGGCGCGGCTCGCGGATTTTCTGGGTGGCCCCGTGGAGCAGTACAAGGAATGCCGGGATTTCCCGGCAGAAGACGCTACGTCGCGGCTGTCGGAAAACCTCGCCTGGGGCGAGATCGGGCCGCGCACGGTCTGGCATGCGGGGCACAGGGCGTTCGATGAGGGTGCACGGGGCGCCGAGCGTTTCCTGAAAGAACTGGTCTGGCGCGAGTTCGCCTATCACCTCGCCTTCCACATGCCCCGGATCACCCACGAGAACTGGCGCCCGGAATGGGAGGCGTTCCCGTGGTCCACCACGGACGACGCCGACGTACTGCGCAGGAAGCAGGGCCGCGCGGGCATTCCCCTCGTCGATGCCGCGACGCGAGATGTACGTCACCGGCACGATGCACAACCGGGGCCGCATGATTGTCGGCTCCTACCTCACGAAACACATGCTCAAACACTGGCGTATCGGTCAGGCATGGTTCGAACACTGCCTGATCGACTGGGACCCGGCGGCGAACGCGATGGGGTGGCAATGGGTGGCCGGTTCGGGACCGGACGCGGCCCCCTATTTCCGCGTCTTCAATCCCGAGACTCAGGCTGCAAAGTTCGACGCCGACGCGGCATGCATCCACCACTTCGTGGCCGAGCTGGCGCCGGAACCGGGGCCTGAGGCGCGCGTTCTTCGACGCCTGCCGCGGTCGTGGGGCCTGTCGCCGGACGCGCCTTATCCCAAACCCCTGGTCGGGCTCCCGGAAGGGCGCGCGCGGGCGCGGGCGGCCTACAAAAACCGCGCATAGGCGCCGCAGGCACCTTTGTCGTGACCGTCTTCGCGCGCGCCACACCCAACTGGCGAATTGACCCGCGGAGCGGTCCGGGTTCACAATGCGTCACGGGAGGATCTCGTGGCACAAACCCCGCAACTTCAACTGGACGATGAGGGCGAGATCGCGCACGACGGCGCTTACGTACTCCTGCCGCACGCCCACCGCCCTTTCACGGCGGCGCCGAGATGACCCCCCGCCGCATCCACTGGACCCGGTTCGAGGGGAAACTGCCAGCAGGTGCGAAATCCATCGCCAGGCCGAGCCGCTGGGGGAACCCTTTCCGCATCGGCGATCCGCACCCGGACCACGGCCACCCCATGACGCGGGACGATGTCGTCGACCTCTTTGCCGATTGGATAGGGCGCCCGGAGCAGCAGGCCCTCAGATCTCTCGCTCGACCCGCGCTTGCGGGACACGACCTTGCGTGCAGTTGCCCCGACGGCGCGCGGTGCCACGGTGACGGGTGGTTGGCGCTCCTTGCCGCACCCGACGACGGCGCGTAGCCGGGCCCGGGGGCTGTCGGCTCAGCTTGCCATGGCGCGTGCGGGTTGGCCGGACACTGCGATCCGCAGCGTCAGCCCCCTGCCCGGACCGGGGCCTCGCTCTGAGCGGCCCCGAGGAAGACATATCCGATCCCGTGGACCGTCACGATCAGGCGTGGATCTTTTGGGTTTTCTTCGACCTTGGCCCGCAGCCGGCCGATGAGCACATCAACGGAGCGGTCATAGGGGCTCCACTCGCGCGAGCTCAACCGGTCGAGGAGCTGGTCGCGAGCCAGCACCTGGCCCGCGCGTTCGGTGAGATACGACAATAGCTCGAATTCGCCGCGCGTGAGGTGCACGTCGGTTCCGTCGGCAGCGAACAGGCGGCGCGCGCCGATGTCGAGCGTCCAACCGGCGAGTTCGACGCGCGTGGGCCGGGGCGCCGCCGTCCCGGGCCTCGACTGTTGGCCGCTACGCCGCAGTATGTTGCGGGTGCGAACCAGCAACTCCCGCAGGTTCACCGGCTTGTCGAGATAATCGTCGGCCCCGATTTCGAGGGCGACGATGTGGTCGACCTGGTCGGTCCGGGCGCTGACCACGATCACCGGCAGGTCGGACCCGCTGCGCAGCTCGCGCAGGAGCGTCAACCCGTCCTTGCCCGGCAGCCGCAGGTCGAGCACGATCAGGTCCACCTGGTGACGGACCAACGCGCGATCCAGTTCCAGGCTGTCGCTGGCACGGACCACCCGGTAGCCCTCGACTTCGAAGTACCCCGCCATGGCCTCAAGGCTCGTCGGGTCGTCCTCGACGATCAGAATGGTCTTGGGCGACAACATGAGCGCACTCCTGGTTCGTTTTCATCCTGTTTACATATTATTACGCGCCGTTCAAGCGCGGTCGAAACAGCGTTTACAGCGCCGGTCTAACAGAGAGGTCGAAAAAAGGAGAGCCCCCCATGATCCGACGACTGTGGAACTTCATCTGGTCACCGAGCGGCGTAATCTCGCTTGGCGTGTTGCTGATCGCCGGATTCGTTGCCGGGATCCTGTTCTGGGGCGGGTTCCATTGGGCCCTCGAGGCGACCAACGAGGAAGCGTTCTGCATTTCCTGCCANGAGATGCGCNACAACGTCTACGAGGAGTACACCCATACCGTCCACTACTCCAGCGCCTCTGGTGTGGGTGCGATCTGTTCGGACTGCCACGTGCCCAAGGCGTGGGGTCCGAAGATGATCCGCAAGATCCAGGCCAGCAAGGAACTTTGGGGCAAGCTCACCGGCGTGATCGACACGCCCGAGAAGTTTGCGGAACATCGCCCGGTCATGGCCCAGCGCGAATGGGCGCGGATGAAAGCCAACGATTCGCTCGAATGCCGCAATTGCCACCGTGAAGACCGGTTCGACTATGCGTTGATGGAGCCCAAAAACGCCGAGATCATGAAAGCCGGTCTCGAAGCGGGCGACACCTGCATCGACTGCCACAAGGGCATCGCGCATAACTTGCCCGACCTCTCGGGCGGCTACAAGAAAGCCTACGAGGGCCTCGTGAGCATGGCCGCCGACCAGGAAGGCGACGGCGACGTGATCTACCCGATCACGACGATCTCCTACTACCTCGACGCGGCAGCAGCCAAGGCCGAGAGTGACGTGGCCGGCCAGTTGCTCGCCGCCACCGCGCTTACCGTGCTCGACCGCAAGGGCGACGCGATCAAGGTCCGGATCGACGGCTGGCAGCAGGACGAGGTCGATCGTATCGTCTACGCCCTGCGCGGCCACCGGATCTTCGAAGCGACGTTGAAAAAGGAAACCGTCGAGGCCGTGACACGACTTGCGACCGAGACCGACCCGGACACAGAGCTGGTCTGGCACGAGGTCAGCCTCGAAGCCTGGATCCAGGCCGGCCAGGTGGTCGACGATCTCGACGCGATCTGGGCTTATTCGGCGGAGATGTATTCGGCCAACTGCGCGGTCTGCCATTCGAAACCCGACCCGGGGCACCACCTCGCCAACCAGTGGATCGGCGTGCTGAAGTCGATGGAACGCTTCGTGGCGCTCGACAAGGAGCAGACCCGGGTGCTGCAGAAATACCTCCAGCTGCGGGCCAAGGACACCGGCGGGGCCGCTCATCATGAATGAGCACCTGCCCGGTGACGTCGACACGATCCCGGCCGCCTTCGTTTATCGGTGGATGGCCGGGCTCTACCTTGCCCCGCCCGATGCGGCCGCGCTCGCGATCTACCGGGCTCCCGAAGGGCGCGACCTCATGGAGCGTCTCGCACCGGCCCCCGCCATCGCGCCGCTGGTTTCAGAACTCGCCGCACTCACTGGGCCGGACAGCGACCTCGACGCCGCGGCGGGCCGGCTTGCCGCAGCGCATGCGGCGGCGTTCCTCGTTGGCGGGCGGCGTGGGGCCCCGCCCTACGCATCGGTCTGGCTCAGCGAACGCGGGCTCATGTATCAGGAACCGGCCCGCGCGATGACGCGGTTGCTCGCCGCGGCAGGCCTCGCGTTGCCGGAGAACGTCCCTGAGCCCCCCGACCACATCGGCTTCCAACTCAACCTGCTGGCCGAGCTCGATGAGCGCCACCGCGCCGGAGACGAGGCGCCGCTCGCGCCCGACGCGTTTGTCCGCGACCACATGTTGCCCTGGCTGCCGGACTTCACCGCGGCGGCGACGCGCTTGCGCGACCCTCTCCTCTACGCTGCGCTGGCCGAAGCCACGCTCAGCTATCTCACTGACAAATCATGAAAATTCCGGAAACAACCGCGCGTTTACAAGCTGTTTTCAATTTTTTACAGCCCGTTAAACAAAGCCGCCAACCGCATTCACATGCCTGTGGCAACAAAAACGCGCGCGCGAGCCGGCCCCGACCGACACCAGATTCTGACCCAAGGGAGTAGACCATGTCTAACACCAGAACATCGACAGTTTCACGCCGCGGCATCCTGAAAGGTGCGACCGCCTTCGGCGCGCTCACCGCCCTTGCCCCGGCATTGCTGCGTCCGGGTGCAGCGCGCGCGCAGGCCGCGGGCGAAGTAATGAGCGGCTCTCACTGGGGCGTGTTCTCGGCCAAGGTCGAAGACGGTGTCTGGACCAGTATAACCCCGTGGGAAAAAGACCCGCACCCCACCCCCATGCTCCAAGGCGTGCTCGACTGCGTCTATTCGCCCTCGCGGATCAAATACCCGATGGTGCGCAAGGCCTATCTCGAAGGCGGCCCCGGCGCGAGCGTCGAAACCCGCGGCAACGACGATTTCGTGCGTGTGAGCTGGGACGAGGCGCT
>JGI24025J20009_10000961_pt1 | contig 22152 bp, 21 predicted proteins | sample Cruoilmetagenom3_FD_20009 | JGI IMG/M metagenome (IMG submission 20009) | reverse complement strand
TGGATTGCTTTGGTTTGGCCCAAAAATTTTCTGGTGGTCAATGAATTTTCTTTAGAGGAATATGAGATTCAGAAGGCTTACGGGTCATTTGGCCTATTTTTGAGCGCGAGGTGAAAAAATGAGCGCCGGTTCCCTGGCACAAAGACTGGCTGTCGCGGGGCCCCTGCCGCGGTTGAGCGTGCAGGATCGCGCACCGATCCGGATCGGCGCGCTTGTGCCAATGTCCGGGCCGGAGGAATCCTGGGGGCGGCCAGGCATCGAGGGCTGTCAGATCTGGGTCGATTGGATCAATGCCCATGGCGGCATGATGCTCGGCGGGCGGCGCCATCTTGTGGAACTGGCCGTACATGACAGTGCGGAGGGGCCCGAGGCGACGTTGGAGGTCGCGCGCCAGATGGTCGAGACACAGCGGGTGCGGCTCGTCCTGACGCTGGGCGGCGGCGATATGGCGCTGGCCCTGCCTTATCTGATGCGGCGGCGTATCCTGACCGCGACGCTGTTGCCCTCGGATCTGTCGCCGGATTTCCCCTATCTCATCGCCCCGGCCGAGGTGCACCCGTTCTTCAACGTCACGGGGGTCGATTGGCTGGCCCGGACCCGGCCCGAGGCGACACGCGTGGCGCTCTGCGCGCAAACGGACCTGATGGGGCTGCCATCTCTGGCGACCTACCGCGCGGCCTTTGACGTGGCCGGGCGCGAGGTGGTACGCGAAGTGCATTACAGGGCCGAGGCCGGGGATGCGACGCAGATTGTGGCCCGGATGATGTCGGCAAACCCGGATGTGCTGTGCTGGTGCTCCTCTGCCCCGCCGATGATCGAGCAATTGACCGAAGCCGCCTATCACGCCGGGTTCGAGGGCGAGATTTTGGCCTGTACCTGTGACAATTATCAGGCGCTGATCGCGCGCACCTCGCCCGCCTTCATGGAGCGGTTCACCTTTCAGTTTCCCGATTTCGATGACCCGGCGCTCACGGATACGGGGTTTTTCTTTCGCCGCCCCAAGGCGTTTTTCGACACCTATCTGGCGCGGTTCCCGGGGCAATGGTCGGCGGTGAGCTGGGAATATGCCGCGATTCTGGATCTGTGGCATGAGGCGGTGGAAACGGCGGAGAGCCTTGGCACCGTATCGGTTCTGGCCGCGCTCAAACGCGGGCGGCGGATGCCGCATGCTTTCGGGCTGGCGACTTGGTGGGGCACCGATGTCTACGGTATCGACAACGCGCTGGTGGGCGATTGGCCGGTGGTGGCGATCCGGGATGGCAAGGCGCAGATTCAGGAATTCGGCTCTGTCCTTGGCTGGCTTGAGGCCCATGGCGGGCGGCTGATGGAGGAGCTTGGCGACTTGGGTCAGCTCTGGCATCAGCGCGACAAGCCCGATCTGGAACGGGCGCTGGCGCAGGAGTGACCGGGATGAACGAGAGACATGTGACAGGAGAGACGGATTTGAAGCGGGAAGACACAGCGTTGCGCCAGAACCCCCATGCGGTGAAAGAGCCACGGGAAAAGAACCTTGAGGCCGCCATCGGGCGGCAGGTGCGTGAGTTGCGCAAACGTCAGCGGATGACCGGGGCCGATCTCGCCGCGCAGACGGGGCTGTCGGTGGGGATGTTGTCCAAGATCGAGAACGGGGTGATTTCGCCCTCTCTGAATACGATCTCCGTGCTGGCCCATGCTTTGAAAGTGCCCTTGGTGCAGCTTTTCTCCGGCTATGAGGAGGAGCGCGGGTGTATGCATGTGAAAGCGGGCGAGGGGGTCGAGATCGAGCGTGAGGGCACACGGGCCGGGCATCAATACAGTCTTTTGGGTCATATCGGATCGAACAATTCGGGCGTGGTGGTCGAGCCTTACCTGATCGAGCTGACCGACGCCTCGGATCGTTTCCCGATGTTTCAGCACGAGGGGATCGAGCTTTTGTACATGCTCGAAGGCCGGGTCGATTACCGGCATGGCGACAAAATCTATGCGCTGGAGCCGGGGGACACGCTGCTGTTCGATTCGGATGCGCCGCATGGGCCGGAGGTCATCGTCGAGCTGCCGGCGCGCTATCTGTCGATCATCACCTACCCGCAACAGCGTTGACCTGTTCGCATTCCGCGTAAAATTTCACCGCATCGTCCGATTTTACGGCGGATGTGGTCGGTTTTTGGGCGAAGGGGCCGAACGCTCATGAATTTTCCAATGAGGAGAAAAACTTTCTTGAAGGGAAAATAAGTTCCCCCTAGCTATGGATCAACGGCGCGTGACGCCGATGAACACCGCAATGGAGGAACCTATGTGTGGCATTGTTGGCCTCTTCCTGAAAAAGGATGAATTGCGCCCGCAGCTGGGCGACCTGCTGACCGATATGCTCATCACCATGACCGACCGTGGCCCGGACAGTGCCGGGATCGCGATCTATGGCGATGAGGCGGAAGGCAGCGTGAAAATCACCGTGCAATCGGACACGCCGGAGACGGCGTTCGCCGATCTCGACGCCGCCGTCTGTGCCGTCGTGGATGCGCCGGTGACGATCAGGGTTCTGGACACCCATGCGGTTCTCACCCTGCCGGAGACGGTCGAAAAAGCCGCCGTCGCCTTTCTCGAAGAGCGCGGCCTGCGGATCATGGGCTCCGGCGCGTCGATGGAGATTTACAAGGAGGTCGGCCTGCCGAAAGACGTCGCGCGCCGCTTTGGTCTGCGCGAAATGGGCGGCTCCCACGGCATCGGTCACACCCGCATGGCCACCGAATCTGCGGTGACCACCATGGGGGCGCACCCGTTTTCGACCGCCGACGACCAGTGTCTCGTGCACAATGGCTCGCTGTCCAACCACAACCAGATGCGCCGCAAACTCGCCAAAAAGGGCGTGTTCACCCGCTCGGAAAACGACACGGAAGTGGGCGCGGCCTATATCTCAAGCCGGATCGCGGAGGGGGCCTCTTTGGGCGAGGCCCTGGAAGGTACGCTCACGGATATCGACGGTTTTTTCACCTTTGTGATGGGCACCAGAAACGGCTTTGGCGTCGTGCGTGACCCGATCGCCTGCAAACCCGCCGTCATGGCCGAGACCGACGATTACGTCGCCTTCGCCTCGGAATACCGCGCCTTTGCCGACCTTCCGGGGATCGAGGCGGCGCGGGTCTGGGAACCGGAACCCGCAACTGTTTACTTCTGGGAGCGCTGAGACATGAGCACCACTCTCGATATGGCCACGACCGAATTGCGCGAGGTCAACACCATGCTTCAGACGGCCGCCAAGGCCCATGCGAATGAAAACTATATCATCACCAACGCCCGGGGCAGCCATGCCATGGCCTGTGGTCTCGACGGTCCGCTCACCGTGAACGTCAAAGGTTCGACGGGCTATTACTGCGCCGGGATGAACAAGGACGCCACGATCATCGTCGAAGGCTCCGCCGGGCCGGGTGTCGCGGAAAACATGATGTCCGGCGTCGTGACCATCGAAGGCGATGCCTCGCAATATGCCGGCGCGACCGGCCATGGCGGCCTCTTGAACATCAAGGGCAACGCCTCCTCGCGTTGCGGCATTTCGATGAAGGGCATCGACATCGTGGTGCATGGCAACATCGGCCATATGTCGGCGTTCATGGCACAAAAGGGCAATCTGGTCGTGCTGGGGGACGCGGGCGACGCGCTGGGCGACAGTCTTTATGAGGCACGGCTTTTCGTGCGCGGCACGGTGAAATCTCTGGGCGCGGATTGTGTCGAGAAGGAGATGCGCCCGGAGCATATCGAGATCCTCAAGGAGCTTTTGGAGAAAGCGGGCGCCGACGCCCGGCCCGAAGAGTTCAAACGCTACGGCTCCGCCCGCAAGCTCTATAATTTCAACATCGATCACGCCGACGCATACTGAGGAGCGCGATATGGACAAGACACCGCAAACGGAGCCGCGTCAAAGCTGGACCTTCTCCAATTCGATCAACTCGGAAATTCGCCGCGCCGCCGACACCGGTATCTACGACATCCGGGGCGGGGGCGCGAAACGGCGTGTGCCGCATTTCGACGATCTGCTGTTCCTGGGCGCCTCGATGTCGCGTTACCCGCTCGAAGGCTACCGTGAGAAATGCGAAACCTCTGTCACGCTCGGCATGCGGTTTGCGAAAAAGCCGATCGAGCTGAAAATCCCGATCACCATTGCGGGCATGTCCTTTGGGTCCCTGTCCGGTCCTGCAAAAGAGGCCTTGGGCCGCGGCGCCTCCATGGCGGGCACTTCGACCACCACGGGCGATGGCGGCATGACCGAAGAGGAACGCGGCCATTCAGACAAGCTGGTCTATCAATATCTGCCCTCGCGCTACGGCATGAACCCCGACGATCTGCGCCGGGCCGATGCGATCGAGATCGTGGTCGGTCAAGGCGCGAAACCCGGTGGCGGCGGGATGCTTTTGGGGCAGAAGATCACCGAACGGGTCGCGGGGATGCGCGATTTGCCGGTGGGGATCGACCAGCGCTCCGCCTGTCGCCACCCCGACTGGACCGGCCCGGATGATCTGGAGATCAAGATCCTCGAACTGCGTGAAATCACCAATTGGGAAAAGCCGATCTACATCAAGGTCGGCGGCGCGCGGCCCTATTACGACGTGGCGCTGGCCTGTAAGGCGGGCGCGGATGTGATCGTGTTGGACGGGATGCAGGGCGGCACGGCGGCGACCCAGGACGTGTTCATCGAACATGTCGGTCAGCCGACGCTGGCGTGCATTCGCCCCGCCGTTCAGGCGCTGCAGGATCTGGGGTTGCACCGCGAAGTTCAACTCGTTGTCTCCGGCGGCATTCGCACCGGCGCGGATGTGGCGAAAGCGCTGGCACTGGGGGCGGATGCGGTGTCGATCGGCACGGCGGCACTTGTGGCGCTGGGCGACAATGACCCGAAATGGGAGGCCGAGTACAACAAGCTCGGCACGACGGCGGGGGCCTATGACGACTGGCACGAGGGCCGCGATCCGGCGGGGATCACCACGCAGGATGCGGAGCTGATGAAACGCCTCGATCCCGAAGCGGCGGGCCGCAAGCTGCGCAACTACCTCAATGTGCTGACGCTGGAATGCCAGACTTTGGCGCGGGCCTGTGGTCACAACCATGTCCACAATTTGGAGCCCGAAGACCTCTGCGCCCTGACCATGGAGGCCGCCGCCATGGCGCAGGTGCCGCTGGCGGGCACCAATTGGTATCCGGGCAAGCCGGGCTTTTGAGCGCCATTTGAGAGAAAGGGGGGGAGGGGCCGCGCGCCCCTCTCATCCTGACGAATTCGACCAACAGGGACAGAAAAAGGACAAGACGATGAGCGTTCTTGCAGATTTCGCCGCAAAGACCGGCGTGAAATATTTCATGATCTCCTACACCGATCTCTTCGGCGGCCAGCGTGCCAAACTGGTACCGGCGCAGGCGATTGCGGATATGGAAGAAGACGGGGCGGGGTTTGCGGGCTTTGCCACATGGTTCGACATGACGCCGGCGCACCCCGATATGCTGGCCGTGCCGGACGCCTCCGCCGTGATCCAATTGCCATGGAAACCCGAGGTCGCCTGGGTCCCCGCCGATTGCATCATGGAGGGCGAGGCGGTCGAACAGGCGCCGCGCAACGTCTTGCGCAAACTGGTCAAAGAGGCGTCTGATGCAGGTCTGCGGGTCAAGACGGGCATCGAGGCGGAGTTCTTTTTGCTGACGCCCGAGGGGGACAGGATTTCTGATCCCTTCGACACGGCGGAAAAGCCGTGTTATGACCAGCAAGCGGTGATGCGCCGCTATGACGTCATCGCGGAGATTTGCGATTACATGCTCGATCTGGGCTGGGGCCCCTACCAGAACGACCACGAGGACGCCAATGGCCAGTTCGAGATGAACTGGGATTTTGACGATGCTCTGGTCACGGCGGATCGTCATTCCTTCTTTAAATTCATGGTCAAATCCGTGGCCGAAAAGCATGGGCTCAAGGCCACCTTCATGCCCAAACCGATCGAGGGTCTGACCGGCAATGGCTGCCACGCGCATATCTCCGTCTGGGATCTTGAGGGCAAGGCCAACGCCTTCGCGGGCAAGGCTCCCGGTCAAGTGGGCGAAGTGGGCCTGTCGGAGCAGGGCGGCTATTTCCTCGGCGGGATCATGAAACATGCCGAAGCGCTGGCCGCGATCACCAACCCGACCGTGAACAGTTATAAACGCATCAACGCGCCGCGCACCATGTCGGGGGCAACCTGGGCGCCCAATACCGTGACCTGGACCGGCAACAACCGCACCCACATGGTCCGCGTACCGGGACCGGGGCGGTTCGAGCTGCGCCTGCCGGACGGGGCGGTGAACCCCTATCTGTTGCAGGCGGTGATCATCGCGGCGGGTCTGTCGGGCATCCGCTCCAAAGCCGATCCGGGCAAGCGTTACGACATCGACATGTATGCCGAAGGCCACCTGATCACGGATGCGCCGAAACTGCCGCTCAACATGTTGGATGCGATCCGCGCCTATGATGCCGATCCTGAGTTGAAAGCGATGCTGGGCGACGATTTTTCCGCCTCCTACATCAAGATGAAACATCAGGAATGGAACGCCTTCGTGTCGCATTTCTCGCGGTGGGAAAAAGACAATACGCTCGACATTTGAGCCAGATGTCCTTGGGTGAAAGTGACCTCTCTTTCACCGTTCCCAACAGGCCCGGTTCACGCCGGGCCTGTTTTTTTGCGCAATTGCGAGGGTGCGATGTCAAAGAGTTTGCGGAAAGCATCGGAGAAATGCGCCTGCGAGGAAAACCCTGTCATCTGGGCGATCTCGGCAAGGGGGATGCGGGTGGTTTCGATCAAATCTTTGCCTGTTTCCAAACGGATGCGTCGATATTCCTCCATCATGGAGCGCCCTGTGGTGTCCCGAAACTGGCGTTGCAATTGCCGCGCGGACAGGCCGGACAGCGCCGCCAGCTGGTCCTGGTCCAAAGGGTCCGCGATATGCGATTGCATCAGCTCCAACGCCGCCTCGACCCCATCGGGCAAAAGCCCATAGCGCGCGGAAATCGAGGTCCGCTGAGGGGCCTCGGCGCCGCGCACCTCGGTCTGGATGAACCAGTCCGAGATCCGCCCGGCAAAGCCCGCGCCATGATCGCGGGCGATGATCGCATGCATCATGTCCAAAGGCGCCGATCCCCCCGCACAGGTGTAGCGGTCGCGGTCGATGACAAAGAGTTTGCGCTCCAACAACCACGTGCCGGGCAGGGCATCGAAGTCGTCGTAATGATGCCAGTGAACGGTGAAGCGACGGTTTTCCAACAGCCCCGCCTTGGCCAGAATCACCGCCCCGCCGGAGATGCCGCCCAAGGCGACACCGTTGCGATCCGCCAGTCTGAGCCAGGCGAAAAGCGCGGGGTCCGTGACCCGCGCGGGGGCGCCGCCCGCCACCACGAAGAGCAGGTCGAAAAGTAGAAAGCTGTCGTGAAAAGACCGGGTCTCGAACAGCGCCCCGACCGAGGAGGTCGCCGTCTTGCCGGAGGCGGACAGGAGCGTGATGTCATAGCGGATCGTGGGCGAAAACAGGTTCGCCGCACGCAGGGGCTCAAGCGCCGAAGCCGTCGATAAAAGCGCATATCCGTCCAGCAGCAGAAAGGCGATTCGTCTCATGCGCGGACTCCGGCAAGTTTTTCAAAGCTATGTCCTGAATTGGAAAGTATATGTCTTGATTGTGGAATAATAGCCCGAAAATCACCGCTAAAACGGATATGTGACGAAGGAGCGTGTGCATGAAATTCTCTGGTTTCAAAGTCGTGAAAGAGGCCCTGACCGGGCACAAGGGGTGGAGGCCGCTGTGGCGCAATCCCGACCCCAAACCCGCCTATGACATCGTCATCGTTGGCGGCGGCGGGCATGGTCTGGCGACGGCGTTCTACCTGGCGAAAACCTTTGGTGCGCTGAACGTCGCGGTGCTGGAAAAGGGCTGGATCGGGTCGGGAAATGCGGGTCGGAACACGACGATCATCCGCTCCAATTACCTGTTGCCGGGCAACCAGCCGTTTTACGAATTCTCGATGAAACTCTGGGAAACGCTGGAACAGGACACGAATTTCAACTCGATGGTCAGCCAGCGCGGGATCATCAACCTCATTCACACCGACGGGCAACGCGACGCCTATCGCCGGCGCGGCAATGCGATGCGGCTCTCCGGGGCGGATGCGCGTCTTTTGAGCCGCGATGAGCTCAAAAAGATGGTGCCGTTTCTCAATTGCGACAACGCGCGTTTTCCGATCAAGGGCGGGCTGATGCAGCCGCGCGCGGGCACGGCGCGTCACGATGGCGTGGTCTGGGGCTATGCCCGGGGCGCCGACATGCGCGGTGTGGATATCATCCAGAATTGCGAAGTGACCGGGTTCAGGATCGAAGACGGTCGGGTGCTGGGGGTCGAAACCTCCAAAGGCTTTATCGGCGCGAAAAAGGTCGGCGTCTCCGTCGCGGGCTCCTCGGGCCGCGTGATGTCCATGGCGGGGATGCGCCTGCCGATCGAAAGCCATGCGCTTCAGGCCTTTGTGTCCGAGGGTCTCAAACCGACGATCCCCGGCGTGATCACCTTTGGCGCCGGGCATTTTTACGTCAGCCAATCGGACAAGGGCGGGCTGGTGTTCGGCGGCGATATCGACGGCTACAATTCCTACGCGCAACGCGGCAACCTGCCGGTGGTGGAGGATGTGCTCGAAGGCGGCATGGCGCTGATGCCGATGATCGGGCGCGCGCGGCTTTTGCGCAGTTGGGGCGGGCTTGTCGATATGTCGATGGACGGCTCGCCGATCATCGACAAGACCGACATCGACGGCCTCTATTTCAACGGCGCGTGGTGTTACGGCGGGTTCAAGGCGACCCCGGCCGCAGGCTATACATTCGCCCATTTGCTCGCCACAGATCGCCCGCATGAGACAGTGACCGCCTTCCGGTTTGATCGGTTCAACCGCGGCTATGTCATTGATGAAAAGGGCGTTGGCGCCCAACCCAACCTGCACTGAGGTCCAGATATGTTGATCCCTCACCCCCTTCTCGGCCTGCGCGACAGTCAGGAATTCACATACTTTGGCGATGCCTCCCTGATGTGGCGCCCCGACCCGGAGGCACCGGAGGCCGAAGCGGCGTTTTGCGAGTACGTGTTCCTGCGTGACAACCCGGCGGGGGTGCACCGCGAGCTGTGGTTTCACGAACAGGGCGACCGGAGCTGGCTGGTCGTCACCCGTGACACCACCACCCATGAAATCCTTGGCGCGGAACTGGCCTCTGACGTGAAGGGAGCCGCGCAATGACTCGTCTTTCCGGTGGTCTCATCGACCGGTCCAGGCCGCTGAACTTCACTTTCAACGGCATATCTTACACAGGTTTTGAGGGTGACACGCTGGCCTCCGCTTTGCTCGCCAACGGGGTTCAGCTCATGGGGCGGAGCTTCAAATACCACCGCCCGCGCGGGGTGTTTGCGGCAGGCTCCGAGGAGCCGAATGCCATGGTCGAATTGCGCACGGGCGCACGCCAGGAGCCCAACACCCGGGCCACGGTGACGGAGCTGTTCGAGGGGCTGACGGCGCGTTCGCAAAACCACATGGGGCCGCTCCATCGCGATTTTCTGGCGGTGAACGACCTGCTGTCGCCCTTCTTCGCGGCGGGGTTCTATTACAAGACCTTCATGTGGCCGAAAGCCTTTTGGGAAAAGCTCTACGAGCCCGCGATCCGCAAGGCGGCGGGGCTTGGGTCGCTGTCGATGCTGCCCGACCCGGATGACTATGACAAAGGCTTTCTGCATTGCGATCTTCTGGTCATAGGCGCAGGCGCGGCGGGGCTTGCGGCGGCTTTGGCCGCCGGGCGCGCGGGCGCCGAGGTGATCCTTGCCGATGAGGATTTCGCCCTTGGCGGGCGGCTTGTGATGGAAGGCGATCTGCTCGATGAAGCGCTCGCCACCGGCTGGGTCGCGACGGTGAAGGCCGAACTTGAGAGCCTGCCGAATGTGCGGATCATGACCCGCACCACGGTGTTTGGCGTCTACGATCACGGTATTTTCGGCGCGGTGGAGCGGGTCTCCGATCACCTGCCCACACCGGGCGACAAGGTGCGCCAGACGCTTTGGCGGATCACCGCGAAACGCACGGTTCTGGCGGCGGGCGCGACCGAACGCCACATGCCCTTTGCCGACAATGACCGCCCCGGCGTGATGCTGGCCGGGGCCATGCGCGCCTATGCCAATCGCTGGGCGGCAAGCCCGGTGAAACGCGACGACGATGCGATTGCGATTTTCACCAATGGCGATGACGGCCACCGCACGGCGCTGGATCTGATCGCCAAAGGGGCGAAGGTTCTGGGCGTCATCGACACCCGCGAGACCGCGCCAAAGTTTGGCGATTACGAGGTCTTCGCCGGGGCCACGGTCACGGGCACCAAAGGGCGGCTGGGGCTGACGTCGATCGAGATCACCCGAGGGGGCCGCTCGGAATGGCATTCCGTCGGCGCGCTTGGGATTGCGGGCGGGTGGAATCCGAATGTGCATCTGGCCTCGCATCATCGCGGGCGTCCGGTCTGGAACGAGCGTCTTCTGGCCTTTGTGCCAAGCCCTGACGGGCCGAAAGGTCTGATCCCTGCGGGCGCTGCCGCTGGCAAAGGTGGTACGGCCGAGGCGCTGGAAGACGGCATGGCCGCCGCGATCAAGGCGCTGGCCGAATTGGAGATCTCAGCCGCCGAGATCAGCCTGCCGAAAGCGGAAAATGCCTCCGCAGAGCAGGTGGCTTTCTGGCATGTTCCGGGTCAGAAGCGGGCTTGGGTGGATTTTCAAAACGATGTGACCGTCAAGGACATCGCGCTGGCGCATCGGGAAAACATGACGCCGGTCGAGCATCTGAAACGCTGGACCACGCTGGGCATGGCCACGGATCAGGGCAAGACCTCGAATGTGTCCGCGCTGGCGGTGATGGCGGAGCTGACGGGCAAGAGCATTCCCGAAACCGGCACGACGATGTTTCGCCCTCCCTATACGGGCGTGTCGCTTGCGGTGCTGGGCGGCGGCGATTCGGGGCCTTTGTTCCGGCCGCGCCGTCTGACCCCCACCCATCACTGGGCTGCGGCGCAGGGGGCCGAATTCGTCGAAGTGGGACCATGGATGCGGGCGCAATATTTCCCGCGAAAGGGCGAGATGCAGTGGCGCGAGAGCGTGGACCGCGAGGTTCTGGCCGTGCGCGCAGGCGTGGGTCTTTGCGATGTCACCACGCTTGGCAAGATTGACGTGCAGGGGCCGGACGCGGGCGAATTCCTCAACCGAATCTATGCCAACATGATGGGCACGCTCAAGGTGGGCAAGGTGCGCTATGGGCTGATGCTGCGCGAGGACGGGCATGCCTATGACGATGGCACCTGCGCGCGGATGGGCGAGGATCACTATGTGGTCACCACGACCACGGCGAATGCCGGGCTGGTCTATCGGCAGATGGAATTCGCGCATCAATGCCTCTGGCCGGATCTCGATGTGCAGCTGATTTCCACCACGGATGCCTGGGCCCAGATCGCCGTGGCAGGGCCGAAATCGCGGGCGCTTTTGTCGCGGATCGTCGATGATTTCGATCTCTCGAATGAGGCGTTTCCCTTCATGTCCTGCGCCGCTCTGACGATTTGCAACGGCTTGCGGGCGCGTCTGTTCCGCATCTCTTTCTCGGGCGAGTTGGCCTATGAGCTCGCGGTGCCCGCGCGCTATGGCCATGCCTTGATGGCGCGGCTGATGGAGATGGGCGCGGATCTGGGCGTGACGCCTTACGGGACCGAGGCGCTGGCGGTGCTCAGGATCGAAAAAGGCCATGCGGCCGGGGCGGAACTGAACGGTCAGACCACGGCACAGATGCTGGGTCTGGGCAAAATGGTCTCGGTCAAAAAGGACAGTATCGGTGCGGTGATGTCGCGGCGCGAAGGGCTGGCGGCGGACACACGGCGGCTCGTGGGGTTCCGATCCGCCGATCCGCAAACGCAGATCATGGCGGGCTCCCATCTTTTCCCGGAAGGGGCCGAACAGAATATGGCGACAGATCAGGGCTGGATCACGTCGGCCTGTTATTCGCCACATATGAAGGGCTATATCGCGCTTGGGCTCCTCGAAGACGGGGCGGCGCGTCTGGGCGAGGTCGTGGTAGCGGCCAATCCGCTCGAAGGACAGGCTATGAAACTCGAAGTGGTCTCTGCCCATTTCGTCGATCCCGAAGGAGGACGTCTGCGTGATTGAACCTGTGACTGATCTTGCTCCTATCACCGCTTTGGGTGGCACTGTGCCGCGTTCAGAAATCTTTGGCGCGCTGACCCTTTCGGAAAACGCGGGTCTGGCGCTGGCCTCTCTGGCACTGCGCAAAGATCAGGAGATGCCGAAGCCCTTTGGCCTGCCGCTGCCAGAGGTTGGCAAGGCCGTGTCCATGGGCGGATTGGCTGCCTTCTGGACCGGGCGGGGGCAATGGATGATCGAGGCGGCGGGCCGGGGCGAGACGGATTTCGCCGCCGCGTTGAAGGCGGAGGTGCCCAAGGCCTGCGTCTCCGAGCAGACCGACGGCTGGGTCGCGTTTGACATCGCCTCGACGCAAGGAGCGGCACCGATCGAGGCGCTGATGGCGCGGCTCGTCAATCTCGACAGCACGGGCTTTGGTCCCGGCTGTGCGACGCGGACGGGGCTTGAACATATGAGCGTTTTCGTGATCCGTCGCTCGGAGGACCGTCTCACCGTCATGGGGATGCGGACATTTGCCGATGCGTTGTGGCACGCTTTGGCTGTGACGGCCCGCCGCCTGGACGATTAAGAAACCTCGGCAGACAGAGGAATGGAGAACTGACATGACCGCACAGATCATCGATGGCAAGGCTTTTGCCGCCAGGGTTCGCGAAAAAGTGGCGCTTCATATGGCGTGGCTCAAGGAGGTGCATGGGATCACCCCCGGCTTGGCCGTGGTGCTGGTGGGCGAAGACCCCGCCTCCGAGGTTTACGTCCGCAACAAGGGCAAGCAGACCGTGGAATGCGGGATGAATTCCTATGAGCACAAGCTCTCGGATCAGACCTCCGAGGCAGATTTGCTGGCGCTGATTGAGCGGCTCAATGCCGACCCGGATGTGCATGGCATTCTGGTGCAATTGCCGCTGCCCGGTCATCTGGACGAGGGTCTGGTGATCAACGCGATCGACCCGGCGAAAGACGTGGACGGGTTTCATATTTCCAATGTCGGCCGTCTTGCGACCGGGCAAAAGAGCATGGTGCCCTGTACGCCTCTGGGCTGTCTGATGATGCTGCGCGATCATCACGGCAGCCTGTCGGGGCTCAATGCGGTGGTGGTCGGGCGCTCCAATATCGTGGGCAAGCCGATGGCGCAGCTTTTGCTGCGTGACAGCTGCACCGTGACCGTCGCCCACAGCCGTACGAAGGACATCGAAGAGGTCTGTCGCCGCGCCGATATTCTCGTCGCCGCCGTGGGCCGGGCGCAGATGATCAAGGGCGATTGGGTCAAACCCGGCGCGACGGTGATCGACGTGGGGATCAACCGGGTGGACGCGCCGGAAAAGGGGCTGCGCGACGACGGCAGCGTCAAAACCCGTCTTGTCGGCGATGTCGAATTCGACAGTGCGGCGCAGGTCGCGGGCGCGATCACGCCGGTGCCGGGCGGGGTCGGCCCGATGACCATCGCTTGCCTTTTGGCCAATACCGTCACGGCGTGTTGCCGGACCCATGGCCTGCCGGAGCCGGACGGGCTCACAGCCTGAAACAACGATAAAACAAAAACAATACACATACCAACATCGGGGCCGCACGTCAGGGGAGTGCTTCCCATCTGGAGAAAACCATGACGAAATACTGTCTCACCGTGACCTGCCCGACCAAGCGCGGGATTGTCGCGGCCATCGCCACTTTCCTCGCGGAGCATGGCTGTAACATCACCGACAGCTCGCAATTTGACGACGTGGAAACGGGTCGGTTTTTCATGCGGGTGAGCTTTGTCTCGGAAGAGGGGGCGGGGCAGGCGGCGCTCGACACGGAGTTCGCCGCCATTGCCGAAGACTTCGGCATGACCTTCGCCTTCCACGACGAGAGCGTGAAGATGAAGGTGGTGATCATGGTGAGCCGGTTCGGGCATTGCCTGAACGATCTTTTGTACCGTGTGCGGATCGGCGCCCTGCCGGTGGAGATTGTCGCGGTGATTTCAAATCACATGGATTATCAAAAGGTTGTGGTGAATAGTGACATCCCGTTCCATTGCATCAAAGTTACCAGGGAGAACAAGCCGGAGGCCGAGGCCGCGATCATGAAAGTGGTCGAGGACGCCGGCGCGGAGCTGATCGTCCTGGCGCGTTACATGCAGATCCTGTCAGATGAGATGTGCACGAAAATGTCGGGCCGGATCATCAACATCCACCACTCCTTCCTGCCGTCCTTCAAGGGGGCGAACCCCTATAAACAGGCCTATGCGCGCGGCGTGAAACTGATCGGGGCGACGTCGCATTATGTGACGGCGGATCTCGACGAGGGGCCGATCATCGAACAGGACACGGTGCGGATCACCCATGCGCAAAGCCCGGAGGATTACGTCTCTTTGGGGCGCGATGTGGAAAGCCAGGTTCTGGCCCGCGCCATTCATGCCCATGCCAACCACCGGGTGTTTTTGAACGGCAATAAAACCGTGGTGTTTCAGGCATCTCCCGGTAGCTATTCGTCGGAACGGATGGGGTGAGCACTGGTCTGGTGGAACCAGATCAAAAGGTCCGGGGGACCTTTTGAAAGTGCGAACGCTCCCGCACACCTGCGGGCGCCGGGCAAATTCTCCACATTCTTCGAACAAGACGCGCGGTGTTTCCGCGCGTCTTTGCATGGGCGCAAAGCACAGCCTCTGGACCAGTTGCACAAAACTGGTCTAATAGGCAAAAGACCTCCTCGGCTGTGCCAAAGGATCGCCCTCGTGCCCAACGTCCCTCTTCCCCCAGGCCATGCGCCCCTGCCCGGGGCGACCGTCAAACATGCGCCCCTGCCCGGGGCGACCGTCAAATATGTGATCGAAACGCTCTCCACGCGGATCGTGACACAGGAATATGCGTGCGATGAACGGCTTCCGTCCGAGAGGCAATTGGCGCAGGAGCTGGGGGTGGCCCGCAACACGGTGCGCGAGGCGCTGGACCATCTGGAAACCCGTGGCATGATCCGGCGGCGGGCGGGCTCGGGGTCGTTCGTGACCTACAATCCCGATGGCAACAGCGAGGCGCTGTCGCCCGTGGCCTCCGAGACCGGACCGCTGCAATTGCAGGTGATGCGCGGCATTTTGGAGCCGGAAATGGTGCGTCTGGCCATCGTCAACATGTCGCCGAGGCAGATCGAAGCGCTCTCGACCGTCTTGTCGAAAATGGAGGCGGTTCAGGCGGACGCCACGGCCTTCGTGGCGCTCGAAGAAGAGTTCCACCGGCTCATCGCCGAGGGCACGGGCAACCCGCTTTTGATCGCCTGTTACAACCTTGTGCTCGATGCGCGCCGGCAATCTTTTCGGGCCGCGATGTACCGTCGGCACCTGACGCCCGCGCGGATCGAAATTTATCAGCGCGGCTATAACGGGCTGTTCAACGCCATTGCCGCGCGCGATATCGAAGAGGCCTCCGAATTCATGAAGCTGGCGCTGATCGAAGACCAGCGGCTGTTGCTTCAGGAAGATTGACCGCCAGATTGGTTGGACCAGTTTTGGAGTCTCAATTTGAGACGATTCTCTCCTTTTTGTCTCAAAAACGCGGCGAATCCCCCCTTGTTTTTCCCGCCGGGCGGCGGGTTTTTGCGGCGATCCACCCCTCCGGCTTTGCGCCTGGGTTTTTCAGCAGGCGGTGGGCGGGTTTTCCGTGCGCCCAGAATTTCATCAGAGGTCGGCAAAGCAGGGATCGTTTGACCTAAAAAGCGGCGTGGGTGCGGTGAAATTAAATTCCTGACAGGAAAAAAGTTTGACCTATGGTGAGCCGAACCTCCTGATGTAGGCACTTAGTGAGCCAGTTCGCACAATTGGTATAAACCAAATCTGGCTTTGAAATTAGGTCACGTTCACAGGACAGGGAGAACGACTTGGAACAGGATCTTGCATCCTTAGCTGCCGCGGTTGCGGAGCTACAGGGAAACCATGCCGCGACAAATGGCACGTTTTCCGAGACTTTCTACTTTCTGACGATCCCGCTCATGGTGCTGATCCATGTCGGGTTCCTCGCCTATGAAATGGGTGCATCGCGGTCGAAAAACGCGTTGGCCTCCGGCATCAAAAACATCCTCGCCTTCGCGATGATCGTGCCATTCTTCTACTTTATCGGCTGGTGGATCTATTGGGCTTTCCCGACGGGTCTGACCTTGTCCGAAGGGGCCATGGGCATCTCCGGGTTGGCCTATGCCAATGACGTTGCCTTGCCGTGGAGCCAATATATGGGCCCGAACCTCGATGACCGCTCCTCGGGCGTGTTCTGGGGGGCGTTTGTCTTGTTCGCCGCGACCACCGCCTCCATTCTTTCGGGCGGCGTGATCGAGCGGATCAAGCTGACGGGTTTTGTCGTTCTGGCCATCGTGCTGGGCGCCTTCGTCTGGATTCTCGCCGCCGCCTGGGGCTGGCATGCAGATGGCTGGCTCGTCACCAAATTCGGCTACCATGACTTCGGTGCCGCAGGTGTTGTGCATATGATCGCGGGCTTCTTCTCGTTGGGTGTCCTGATCAACCTCGGGCCGCGGATCGGCAAGTTCAACGCCGATGGCACGGCCAACCACATCGCCGGTCACTCCATGCCGATGACGCTGATCGGGCTTATGCTGATCATCGCCGGGTTCTGGGGCTTTCTGATGGGCTGTGTCATCGTTCCGGGCGAAGCCTGGTCCTGGGGCAATGAGATCGAAGCCACGATCTACGGCACGCCGATGACCATCTCCGGCATGACCTTCAACACGTTGATGGGCTTTTCCGGTGGGATCATCGGGGCATGGATGATCACCCGCGATCCGTTCTGGATGATGTCCGGGGCTCTGGGCGGGATCATCTCCGCCGCGGCAGGGCTCGACCTGTGGTATCCGCCCATGGCCTTTGCCATCGGCTTTATCGGCGCCTGCATGATGCCGTTCGTTGCCTCCTTTATCGAGAAACGTGGCATTGACGACGCGGTTGGCGCCTTTGCTGTCCACGGCTTCCTCGGTTTCTGGGGTCTGCTCGCGGTCGGCATCGCCGCACAAGGCTACCCCGCGATGTTCGGCGAAGACGTGATCGAGACCTCCTTCCTCGGTCAGCTTGTCGGAGCCGTGACCATGGGTCTTTTGGGCTTTGTCCCGGGCTATGTGGTCTCCTTCATCCTCAAGGTCACGGGCCAGCTTCGTGTGCCGAAAGAGGCGGAATTCATGGGTCTCGACGCCGTCAAAGTGCCGGCACAGGCCTACCCCGAAGCTCTTCACCCGACGGTCAGCCCGGCCGAGTGATCCCTCAACAAAGGAAAGGACGATCCAATGGAAGCACCTTTTGACGCAACCTCCTGGGACGGCATCACCGGCGCCATCTATGCCGGCTACGGCTCCGTCGAAGGTCTCTGGCTCCTCGCCTGTCTGGTAATGATCGTTGTCGCGATCGTGTTCGGCTGGCGCCATGAGGAACATGCCTACAAGGCGACAGAGAAAAAGAGCTGATCTTATCGGCTAAGGGGCCTCACGTCCCTTCCCTGAACCGGCGGCTTCCCCTGTCGCCGGTTCCCCTTAACACCTCAAAGAATACCGACCCGAAGGACGACTAAAATGATCGCATCATGGAGATTTTCCGCATTGGCGGACCGGCACCGCGCCCTGGGCTCCGATCTCGAAGACTGGAGTGGCATGGGCACGGCCTGGAGCTATGACAAGGATCAGACAGAGGAATATCTGGCGATCCGCACCAAGGCGGGCGTGATGGACGCCTCGGGGCTGAAGACAGTTTACGTCGTGGGCCCGCATGCGCAATATGTGATCGACAAGGCCACGACCCGCAATATCGAGAAACTCAAACCCGGTCGTTCGACCTATGCCACCATGCTCAATGACGGAGGCAAGTTCGTGGACGACTGCGTGATCTACCGCCTCGGGCCGCAGAATTTCATGGTCGTGCATGGTTCCGGCGCGGGTCATGAGCAACTGACGAAATACGCCGCCGGGCGCAATGTGGCGGTGATTTTCGATGACGATCTGCATGACATTTCACTGCAGGGGCCGCTGGCCGTCGATTATCTGGAAAACCACGTTCCGGGCATCCGCGATGTGGTCTATTTCAGCCATATCCAGACCACGCTGTTCGGCAAGCCGGTGATGATTTCCCGCACGGGCTACACCGGTGAGCGCGGTTACGAGATTTTCTGTCGCCGTCAGGATGCGGTGGAAATCTGGGACACGATCGTCGCGGAAGGCGAGGCGATGGGCATCATCCCGAGCCGCTTCACCACGCTCGATTGGCTGCGCGCCGAGAGCTATCTGTTGTTCTTTCCGTATGACAACTCGGAAATGTACCCGTTCGAAAACGAAGGCCCCGGCGACACGCTTTGGGAACTTGGCCTCGATTTCACCGTGTCTCCGGGCAAAACCGGCTTCCGTGGCGCCGAGGAACATTATCGTCTCAAAGGCAAGGAACGCTTCAAGATTTACGGTGTGAAGCTCGAAGGCACCGAGCCCGCCGCCGAAGGCGCGCCGCTTCTGAAAGACGGCAAAGAGGTCGGTGTCGTGACCATCGGGATGTATTCGCCGCTCAACGAGCACAACGTCGGCATCGCCCGGATGCCGGTCGATTGCGCTGTGCAGGGCACGGAACTGACGGTCAAAAATCCGGATGGCGAGATCAAGGCCATCGCCCATCCCATGCCCTTCTACGACGTCGACAAGAAACGTCGCACCGCCAAAGGGTAAGGCGGCCAAATGCCTGACGCGCAAAACCTTTCGAGGCGGGCGCAATGCCGTGCCCGCCTCCTGAGACCTTAAAGAAAAGCGTAAATTGCTATGCCCAAAACAGAATTTTCTCCCTCTATCGAAAGCCGCCCGACCTATCCGGGGCTGACGTCTCAAGGCTCTGCCCCCGCGATCATGGTTGCGGATGCGGCCGGAGCCGAGGCGCTTGTCGATCTGGTTGCGACGGATGCCTCCGTCATGGATCACGCCCATGTGGTGCTGATCGCCAAAGCGCCGGAACTGGCCGCCAAACTCACGGCTCTGACGCCCAAAGCCCTGCATGAGGCCCCAGATCTTGACGCCGCGACGCCACTGGTGACCCAGATCTTGGACACGGCAAAAATGGGTACGCAGCTCTATTTGGCGGGGTCCGAAGGGGTGATCGGCCATGTGTCCGCGCTGGCCTTTGCCCGAGGCCTGCCGATGGAAGCGATCCAGTCCGAGCATCGCGGCTCCATCGCCCGACGGATGCAATGCGTCCATTGCAAGGGCATCACCGAGGATGTCACGACCGATCCGTTTGTCTGTGCCCATTGTGATCTGACGCTCTTCATGCGCGATCATTTTTCACGCCGTCTGGGCGTGTTCCAGGCCGTCTGCGTCGATGCGGAAACCCCCGGCGTGGTGCCCGCGACCGAGGAGATCCGGCCATGAAGCTCGCTTTGAAAGTCACCGAGATCGAGCAACTGTCGCCTTTGGTCAAACGGTTCCGCTTCGAGGACCCAAAAGGCGCCTCTCTGCCGGTGTTTTCCGGCGGGGCGCATATCACGGTGGAAATGCCGGAAGGCGACACGATCCGCCGCAATTCCTATTCGCTGATCTCTGACCCTTACGATGGATCGGGCTATGAGATTGCCGTCCGCCGCGAGGATCGGGGCCGGGGTGGCTCGCTCTATATGCACAGGAAACTGTCGGAAGGGGATGACATCACGGTGTCAACGCCCGCAAACCTGTTCCAACTTGACCTGCGGGCGCGCAAACACGTTCTGATCGGCGGCGGCATCGGCATCACGCCCTTCCTGTCACAGCTCAAACAGCTCGATATGGAACAGAAGCCTTTCGAGTTGCACTATGCCGCGCGCTCACGCGAAGAGGCCGCGGGGCTGAAGCTTTTGCCCAAGGCGGCGCATATCCATGTGCATCTGTCGGAAGAGGGGGCACGGATGGATCTGGGCGCGATTCTTGATGGTCAACCGATGGGCACGCATGTCTATACCTGTGGCCCGGAGGGGCTGATCGCGGCGGTGGCCGATCAGGCGGCGCGACTGGGCTGGCCCAAGTCCACGGTGCATTCCGAGGCTTTTACCGCACCGCCGCCGGGCGAGCCGTTCGACGTGGTGATCGCTTCCACGGGCCAGACCGTCACGGTCAAAGCCGATCAGAGCCTGTTGGAGGCTTTGGAAGCCGCCAAGGTGGAGATCAATTATTCCTGTCGCGGCGGGGTCTGCGGGCGCTGTCGGACCAAGGTGATCGCCTGTGAAGGGCGCATCCTGCACAACGATCACTGGCTCTCGATTGAGGAGCGCGCCGCGCAAAAAGACATCATGCCCTGCATGTCGCGTTTCAAAGGCACGCGGCTTGAACTGGACCTGTGAGGAGACAGACCCATGACCATGCAATTCAATGACGAGACCTTCCGGGGCGATTACACCTATCACAACTCGCAAAAGGCGATCCGCCGCTTTCCATTCCCCTTCGATCAGGACGCATATATGTATTCTGTGAACATCGAACAACATCCGGGCGGGCCTGAAGGGTCGCCGTTTGAGGTCATGTTCGATGTGGATGAGCATTACGTGGCGGAGATGAAGGACCGCGAGATCACGCTGGCGGAAGATCCGCTGCGCTGTCAGTCGCTGCCGCATATGGAGTTGGCCGGGTGGGATTTGCTCGAACTGATCATGGTCAGCAAGGCGCGCGATTATCCCGAGCTTTTCACGCTCCACCGCGATGGCAATGACTGGCACTGGATCAACAAGCCGCTGGGGATCGAGAAGAAATTCACCTTCCTCGACCCGACCACGCTGCCCTGTGGGCCGATGGAATACATCACCCGTCAGACGCAAGGGGATTTCGCGCTGTTGCACGAGCGCGATGGCAACCTGTGGATGGATGCGGGGATGGTGACGTCGCAGGCCGACTGGTCGCTGGATTTCGACGTGGGCATGAACTTTTTCGAATGGCACGCGCCGGTGCCGAAAGCCCGCAAGATGGGCGTGTTCGACAAGGCGCTCAAATTCCTGTTGTCCGTCGGACAGGATCAGTCCTACCGCCGGTTGAACTGGACCCTGACGGTCAACCCCCGCCTCGACACCAGCCCCGAGACCTATCACAAATGGGGCCCGGAAAAGCGGAGCGTGACGCCGGAGAATGTCGGCCGGAAACAATTCCTGCGCGTCGAGCTTCAGACGTTTTTCCGCCTGCCGCGCTCCAATGCGCTGGCCTTCCCGATCCGCTGTTACCTTGCCAATCTCGAAGACCTCGCGGGCCAACCGAAATGGGGCCGTCGCCTGCACCGGGTGCTGCGCGACATTGATCCGACGCTGGCGGAGTACAAGGGCTTCGCGGTCAATCAGGAGATGATCGTGGACTACCTGTCGCAGTTCGATGACGGGGCGCCGACCTCGCCCGGCATCTTCCCGGACGGTTAAGCGGATATGGCGTGGATCTTGCTCACCATCGCGGGGCTTTTGGAGGTGGTCTGGGCCACGGCGATGAAATCGTCGAACGGGTTTACCGTGTTCTGGCCCAGCGTGGTGACGGTGCTCACCATGCTGGCCTCTTTCGGGCTTTTGTCCATCGCGATGAAATCCTTGCCCTTGGGCACGTCTTACATGATCTGGGTCGGGATCGGTGCGATCGGGGCCTTTATCGCCGGGATTGTGCTTCATGGGGAGGCGCTCAACCCGATGCGCCTCACGGCGGCGGTGTTGATCCTGATCGGCATGGGCCTGATGAAACTCAGCGCGTAAGGCGTTTCCACCTTCCCGATTCTCTCGGCTCTGTTGCACAAATCGGCTGATGGCCAAGCTACCCCTTTCGCCTGACCGACTTATCCCACGGCCTCTGTGACGGGTATTCCGAGCGCTGTGTAGCCGTTCATTACGGCGATACGGACCTGGACCTCGGCTACCTGGCGTTCGAAGCCCCGCGCCATGAGGCGCTGCCCCAGCAGTTTTATACAGTGCATCCACTGCCCGGCAGGGTTATGCAAAGCATGATCCCGAAAGGGTTCGTCTCGACGCGGCTTCG
>JGI24025J20009_10000960_pt1 | contig 22158 bp, 22 predicted proteins | sample Cruoilmetagenom3_FD_20009 | JGI IMG/M metagenome (IMG submission 20009) | reverse complement strand
AAGTTCGAGGAATTATTGGTTATGAAACAAAATAAAAAGGAGGAACCCCGCCAGACTCTCCTAACCCTTTCTGTCCAGCCATAGGGGTTCACTCCAGCTTGTTCCAACTTCACTTGTCATTTCGGTACCTCCTCACATTGCCCTAGTTGATATGATAGACCGGGGAATAGAGTAAAGCAAGAGTTAGGTTAGAATTCAAAAACTGCGTGATGTGTACGAACACAAGTCGGACTCGTCCCATTGCTGGAACTACCCGACTTTCTAGGGGGTCGGAATAGGTTCTGCATAGTCACCGACCTACTTTAACGAGACCAACATAGCTACCTCAGACGGCATACTGATACTGCATTGCAATCCTGATAGAGATTGCACAAAGTGACGCAATGTACAATAGGGAGAATGGAATAGCTTCAATAAGTAGGTTTAACGACTGCTCCAAATGTAAAGGCAGGCTTTAAACTAAGGCTCTTTTAAATATAATTGACAATTTCCGTAAGGCTGTGGATTCGGGGACAACTGCTGATTCTGACAAAAGAGTCACTGCGATCAAGGAGCACTGCCTTTATGCCTATGCCCCGGGCGCCAACAATATCTGAGTCATATTGGTCACCAACATATGTTGTCTCCTCAGCAGTGCTTCCTGCTTTCCTCAGTGCTGCCCGGAAGATATCCGGGTGTGGCTTATCCACACCAACCTCTAAAGAGATTACCTGGAAATCGAGGTAAGGTTCAAGACCAAGCTCCTTGATTATCGAAAGTATATCCTCGCTGACATTGGATATTAACCCCAGCTTTAAGCCACGGCCTTTAAGTAATTTCAGAGTAGGCAAAGCATCATCGTAAAGTCGGAATTTGAAACTTTGGCGCGCTTTCACTAATACCTGAGATGCTATCTCAGGGTCAACTTCAAACCCCGCTCCTTTTATTAATTTAGCCTCATATTTAGCATAAAGAGCAAATCTTTCTTTATCTGGTCTTTTATCTACTGGTGAGCCCGAATCTTCCTTCATCCAGAAAGCATCCGCTACTGGCAGTGATTGCCGGATTGCTTCAGAATTTACAGGAATACCAAACTCATGACATACCCGAGTATGGATCTCTGCTCGAGGTGGGTCATAATAAGCCAGGGTATTATGCAAGTCAAAACAAACTGTCTTAATCATGTGCCCGGCTAAAAAGGTCAATGGTAACTTTACCGTTAACCATTACCCCGATGCAAATTCAGTATATCCGATAGCGAAGGAAGACTTCAATTTGGTTTTCACCCTGCTAAGAGGCATGACAGTGGCTCTACACTATTTTGTGTGAAACAGGAGGCTGCAGTATAAGTTGGACAGGCGATTGAGGGACAAGACGATATTCCTTGTGGAGAATGGCTCAGAGGGAACTCTTCAAACTCAAGAAGTCCTGTCCATATTTCTCAATCAGCCCGGCGTCAGCAAAGCTGAAGTGCCTGTTATCGCCTATTATGACATGGTCCAAGACCTTGATTTGCATGATATTGCCAGCAAAGACCAGCTCTCGGGTTATTTTTTTATCATTGTCGCTGGGCTCAGGGTTTCCCGCAGGATGATTGTGGACAAAGATGAGAGCGGCAGCGTTGTGTTCAATAGCATCCTTTACAATTTCGCGGGGATAGACAGCACTGGCATCTAAAGTTCCTTCAAAAAGGTCTTCTACCTGAATCACCTGATTTTGAGCATTGAGGAATATAACCTTGAAGACCTCTTTTTTGAGGTCTCGCATAGAGAGATAAAGATAGTCAAAGACCTCTTTTGAGGACTTGCAATAGGATTTATCGAGAATTTGTTCCTTTAGAAATTCTTGTGCTACCTGCTGTATCAGCTTGATTCCGAAAACATTAACCGGGCCAATCCCCTCAATTTCCTGTAACTCATGCGGCGGAGCCTCCAGGACTCCCCGCAGACTCTTGAATTTCTCTATCGCTTTCTTTGCTGCCGTTTTACAATCTTTACGCGGTGTGGCCAGAGTAAGCAGCATTTCAATAATTTCGTAATCATGGAACCCCTTAAGCCCGGATTTAAGAAACTTGTCTCGCAGCCTTCCCCTGTGCCCCTTATCTAGCAACTTGGAGCTGCCCTTCTCAGGCATAATAACCCTTCCTCAACTTCTGGCTGAACAGCCACCTTTTTCTCCTGCTCATCAAAATGAAATCTTGATACTTTTCCCTCTCATCTGTCAACCAGTTCTTGTGCCGAATTCTCAAACAGGTCGGGGGATATCGGCATCATTGTGGCGGTAGATGATTCTTGTTAAGATATTCCAGAACAAGCCAGTGACCAGGAAAAGAGGAAAAACTGTGAAAATCACCATCTTTAACGGCAACCCCGATGGGGGGAACGATGTATTTGATAACTACCTCAAGAGGCTCTCGGATGCGCTGGAGCTCCGAGAGCATACGGTAACCACCCTCACCCTGAGGGAGATGGACATAAGGTACTGCATCGGCTGTTTTGACTGTTGGCTCAAGACGCCTGGCGAATGCATCGTGGCTGATGCCTCTCAAGATGTATGCCGCCAGTTCATAGCCTCTGATTTGGTGCTCTTTGCCTCGCCGCTTATCATGGGATTTACCAGCGCCCTTCTCAAAAAGGCACACGACAAGCTCGTGCCACTCATCCATCCATACATAGGAATATACCACAATGAATGTCACCATATGCCAAGGTATGAGAAATACCCTCTTACTGGCCTTTTGCTGGAGAAAGGCAGAGACAGCGATGAGGAAGACATCGAGATAACCTCAGAGATTTACCGTCGTGACGCCCTCAATGTTCACCTTCACTTTGCTTCACCAGGCTGACCGCTGATTCCATTGAGGAGGTGGCAGATGAAATTGACCGTATTTAATGGTTCACCCCGCGGCCAGCACAGTAATACCAGAATGCTTCTGGAGCACTTTCTTGATGGCTTTATGACCAGCAAGGACAATACCTACGAACTGGCTTACTTAAATCATCTCAAAAGCAGGGATAAATTTGTCACGATGTTTGGGGAAGCGGAATGTGTTTTGCTGGCCTTTCCCTTATACACCGACGCCATGCCGGCAATGGTGAAGACTTTCATCGAGTCCCTGGAGCCTCTCTGTGGCCGGGAAGGCAATCCTGCCATAGGGTTTATCGTTCAATCAGGTTTTCCCGAGGCAATCCATTCACGCGCCCTGGAACGCTACCTGGAGAAGCTCGCCCGGCGGTTGGGCTGCCGCTACATAGGAACGGTAATCAAAGGCGGCGTTGAAGGCATAAGGACGATGCCAAGTATGATGACCAGAGGCCTTTTCAAGTCTCTTTACCTGCTGGGGAGGAAGTTCGGCGAAACGGGCAGCTTCGACAGGCAAATCGTGCTCAACCTAGGCAAGCCGGAAAGGCTCACGGGATTGCGCCTGCTTTCCTTCAGGCTGATAGGCAGATATCTTTCCCGCTCAAAATACTGGGACAGAAAACTCAAGGAGAACAAAGCCTTCGATAAAAGGTTCGCCCGGCCCTACACAGACAAGGCAAAAAGTTGATTTTCTCGGCTGGCAAGAAGAAGGGGATCCCCCTGGCTACACAGATAACTTGGGAGGTTGCGCCTTTGCCTGGGTTTTCGTGGGCAGTCCCCAGAGATGGATAAATCCCGGTGAGTCCTTCTGATCGAAGACATCGCCTTTGTCATAAGTAGCCAAACTGTAATCATAAAGGGAATAAGGCGATTTACGGCCTACTATAAGGCAGCTTCCCTTATAAAGCTTAACCCTTACTGTCCCGGTGACATATCTCTGTGTACTTTTCACATAGGCAGCCAGGTCCTGACGCAGACCACCGAACCACAGGCCATTATAGACCAGGTCAGAATATTCATTGGCCACCCTGGCTTTGAAGCGCAGTTGGTCTTTGGTCAGAGCGAGGTCTTCCAGTGCCTGATGGGCTTTAAGCAGCACTATTGCTGCTGGTGCCTCATAAATCTCCCTGGATTTTATGCCCACCAATCTGTTTTCCACCATATCAATCCGGCCTACACCATGCTCGCCAGCCAGATCATGAAGCTGTTGAATAAGCGTAAGACCATCCATCTTTTTGCCATCAAGGCTTACAGGTATACCCTTATCAAATCCGATTTCCACATAAACAGGATATTCAGGGGTTTCCTTGATACTCTTTGTCCAGATAAAGATATCCTCGGGAGGTTCATTCCAGGGGTCCTCCAGAACGCCACATTCAATGCTCCTTCCCCACAAATTCTCATCAATAGAATAAGGGTTAGCCACAGTAACCGCTACGGGGATATTATGGTTTTTGGCATAGGCGATGGTTTGTTCCCGGGTCATATCCCATTCCCTGGCGGGAGCTATTACTTTGAGCTCAGGAGCTAGAGCAGCTACACCCACATCAAGCCTTACCTGGTCATTACCCTTGCCAGTGCAGCCATGCGCCACCGCCGTGGCTCCTTCCTCTTTTGCTCTCTCCACCAGAAGCTGGGCAATCAAGGGGCGCCCCAGGGCTGTAGCCAGAGGATATTGACCTTCATAAGTAATACCAGCCTGGAGAGCAGGAAAGACAAAAGAGTTGATGAAAGTCTCCCTGGCATCAGCCACGAATGCTTTTATCGCCCCCACCTTGAGTGCCTTTTGTCGTATAGCTTCAAGATTGGCTACATTGCCTATATCCACGGTAAAGGTAATGACATCGGCGTTATATTTTTCTTTAAGCCACACTATGGCTACTGAAGTATCCAAACCACCACTGTAAGCCAGTATTATTTTATCAGTCATCTTGCCTCCTTGTTTCTTTCAGTCAAAGCCTCTCCTAAAATACCAATGGCCTCATCAACTTCCTTTTCGGTGATAATAAGCGGCGGCATGAAGCGGATAGCATTGGGCTTCAGTTTATTAAGCAGCAAGCCTTTGTCGAGACAGCTCAAAACTATCTCCTGAGCAATCTCATTATCGAATTCCAAAGCCAGCAGAAGCCCTCTGCCCCTCACATCTGTAATGTAACCAAATTTCTGCTTCAGGCTTTCCAGCCTGGTCATCAAGTATTTTCCTACACGCTCGACCTGTCCCGGTATGTCGTTGGCGATAATGTATTTTACTGTCGCATAAGCAGCAGCGCAGACCAAGGGGTTGCCACCAAAAGTAGAGCCATGCTCACCAGGAGAAAAAAGAGAAAAATCTTCTTTGGCTAAAAAAGCGCCGATAGGCACACCGCTAGCCAGGCCCTTGGCTAAAATCATTATGTCCGGTTCAACATTATATTGCTCATAGGCAAAAAGAGTTCCCGTTCGCCCTATACCTGTCTGCACTTCATCCAGAATGAAAAGGATGCCTTTTTCATGACACCACTTCGCTACCTCTCCAAGATATGTATCATAGGGTACATTAACCCCACCTTCGCCCTGAATTGGCTCCAGCATCACCGCACAGGTTTGTGCGGTGGTCGCTGCCTTAATTGCCTCAAGGTCACTGTATTTCACGCTGGCAAAACCATCGGGCAAAGGTATATAAGGCTCCTGAAATTTGCTCTGTCCTGTGGCAGCAGTCATAGCTAAAGTTCGCCCGTGGAAAGAACTATGAGCGGTAATAACTTCATAGGCACCGCCGAGACGAAGCTTGCCATACCGGCGAGCCAATTTTATTGCTCCCTCATTAGCCTCAGCGCCACTATTGCAAAAGAAAACTCTGTCAAGACAACTATTTTGAACCAGAAGTTGTGCCAGCTTTATCTGGGGAACAGTATAAAATTGATTGGATGCCTGAATCAGAGTTCTGGCCTGCTTTTCCAGAGCTTCAACTACTACCGGATGACAGTGCCCCAGGCTGTCCACCGCCCAACCACCAACAAAGTCAAGGTATTCTCTGCCCTGCTCATCCCATACCCGGGTGCCCTGCCCACGAACCAGAGTGACCGGCAACCTGCTGAATGTCCTCAAAAATAACTTTTGCTCCAGTTCCTGCCAGTTACTATTGTGCAATGATCGTCCCTCCAGTCTCATCGAGCAAAGCGTGAGCTTTTGTACCATCGATGATACGCACGATGGACACTGAATTCAGCGCTTTAATGCTAGCTTCTATTTTAGGAACCATGCCCCCTGAAGCAACACCAGAGGCAAGTAAGGCTTGCGCTCCGGCAAGGTCAAGTTTGGGGATAACTTTCCCCATGTCATCATGGATGCCATCAACATCAGTCATAAAGACAAGTTTTTCGGCAGCCAATGCAGCGGCTATCGCTCCGGCAGCAGTGTCCCCATTAACATTGAGCAGCATTGCGTTACCATCAGCCATGCCAACGCTTATCGGTGCCACTAGTGGCATATATCCTGCCTCCAGCAATAATCTCAGCGGAGCAGGGTCAACAGCCACAACCTCCCCAGCATAGCCCAATTCACTGTTTTTCATTTTTGCTTGAAGTAAATTGCCATCGCTACCACTTATACCAATAGCTTTGCCTCCCAGGCTCTGTATAGTTACCACCAGCTCTTTATTAACCAAACCACCAAGCACCGCGGTTACCACCTTTAAGCTCTCAGCGTCGGTGACTCGTAACCCGTTTATAAAGCTGGTAGAGATACCAAGTTTGATAAGCCACTCAGAAGCCAGTTGACCACCACCATGCACTACTACCAAAGGCACTTCCTGCATTTGCAGCATTACCAGGTCTTCCAGAGTAGTATCATGGCCACTTAAGGTACTGCCCCCAATTTTAACCACGATTGGTTTCATGCTCAGCTATAATCAAGTGGTATATTCGCTGTTTATCTTAACATATTCAGGAGACAGGTCACAGCCCCAGGCAGTGGCTTCACCTTTACCCAGATTTAGGTCTAACTTGATAAGCACACTGCCGCTTTGCAAAGATGTCCGCATCTTTCCTGTGTTGAAAGGAAGAGGACAGCCCTGCTTCATAACTTGAATATCATTCAAATAGACATCCAATCTTTCTTCCAGCACCTCTGTGCCGCTTCGTCCTAGAGCAGCAACAATGCGTCCCCAGTTAGGGTCGTTGCCATAGATCGCTGTCTTTACCAGCGGCGAACTGACGATGGTCCTGGCTGCCTGGCGTGCTTCGGATTCATCTTTTGCGCCTTCTACCGTTACCTGAAGCAGCTTGGTTGCTCCTTCGCCATCCTGAGCTATAGCNCTGGCTAAATGGGAAAATAGCTCACACAAAGCTCCTTCAAAAGAGTCGCCATTGTTGAAGTCAATCATTTCATTGCCNGCCAGGCCATTGGCGAGCAAAAGAATGCAATCGCTGGGGCTGGTATCTCCGTCAATGCTAACCATGTTAAAAGAACTATCCGCTGCTTTCTTGAAGGCCATTCTTAAGAAGTCAGCATTTACCAGGGCATCGGTGGCGATAAAACAGAGCATAGTGGCTAAATCGGGATGTATCATGCCGGCACCTTTAGCCACCCCACCAATAACGAACTTACTCCCTTCCGCGCTAACCTGAATAGCAGCTTCTTTAGGTCTGGTATCCGTGGTCATTATCGCCCGGGCAAATGCATGTCCTCCCTCCTTAGTGAGCTTTACCATGGGAATCCCAGCCTCGATTTTATCCATGGGCAAGGGCACGCCAATCACACCGGTGCTGGCTAGCAGAACATCCTCTGAAACCAGATTAAGCCTTGAGGCTGTCAGATTGGCCATTTTTCGGGCATCAACTATACCCTGCTGACCGAGGCAAGCGTTGGCACAACCTGAATTCGCCACGATTGCCTGCGCCCGTCCTGTTGCCAGGTGTTTTTGAGATAAAATAACCGGAGCTGATTTAATCCGGTTGGTAGTAAAAACACCCGCGGCTGTGCAGGGAACCTGAGAATAGAGAATGGCTAAGTCCAGCTCGCTTTCTTTTTTAATTTGAGCCCAGGCTGCACCGGCCAGAAACCCCTCTGCCGAGGTAAGAGTGCCTGAAGGAACTAACTCAAAGTGCCTGAGGGAACTAACTCAACCATGAAATATTAATATAGCAGGAACTTTGATTGCCGTCTATTACGCTCTTCAAGCAACATAATGTCACTTTCGCAAGACAATGCTAATGATAAACGAACTTTCTAATAGCCTTCAGATACCGCCCTAAGCCCACCTGCATGATGTCATTATGATTAGCTTTGGGAATGATGACCAGGCGTTTATCTTCACTTCCCGCATTGTCAAAGAGGAGTTGTGCCTCACTGGAAGAAATAAGCGTATCCGCCCTGCCATGCAGGATGAGCGTCGGGATGGTGACAGAGCGTATATTGGTCACATTGGGGAATTCAGTATCTTTGAAGTTCAGATAACCTATGGGGAAATCTTGATGCAAGAGCAGTTTGAGAATACTGCCAAAGCCACTTTCAATAATCAGACCTTTAATTTGCTTCTGGTGAGAACAGGCTATCTCCAGAGCAGAAACGCTCCCCAGAGAGCGCCCCATGACAAAGATTCGTTTACTATAGTGGTGCTGATTCAAAATTGCTATGAACGACTCAAATAGAATAGCGGCATCTGAAATCATAGTGCTAAAACCAGGCTCGCCCTGGCTGGCTCCATAACCGCGATATTCCGCTACAAACAGATTGATGCCCAGTTGATTATATAAAGGAGCAACGTAGTCATAATCACTGATAACCTCAGCATTGCCATGAAAACATAATATTGAAGCTGATTTCAAATCATGCGTATATAAACGACAGGCAACGGAGGTATTGTTGTCTACCGGAATGAAATGGTCAGTTGAACCAGGTGGAGGCACAGAGACATTCTTTCTGGGATAAAAAATAACAGAAAGAACCCGGGGTTGGTCTAATGTAGAGTAGTCTTCAGGCATGTTTCCCAAGATTGTAACATATGGAGAGCGGCCGCTGTAAATTTTTATCCGGTGGGAGAATACAAAATGACAGGCTGCACAACATCCTGTATAATTCGCAAAGCTAGGTATTGACATTATTATGCAATATTGCTTAGAATAAAATCTATGAAATTAGTGGTTATAGGTTTAGGTCAATGTGGCGGCAGAATTGCTGACAGGTTTGCTCGACTAAACAAGAGAGGGCATATAAAAAGGGGGATTGATGTAATTACTGATGCCTTTGCAGTTAACACAGATATTGCCGACCTGAGTGGACTGCGTACCATCAAACCCGATTACAAACACAGAATCATTATCGGAGGTCAACAGACCAACGGTCACGGAGTAGGCAAGGTAAGTGAACTTGGCGCCGAGGTAGCTAAGGAAGATAGCGACAAGATTATAGATGCCCTGAGGGGAGCAGAGCGACTCCATGAGACGGACGCTTTTTTGTTGCTCGCCGGTGCTTCTGGCGGCACGGGCTCCGGAGGAATAGGAATATTAACACAGCACCTCAAAGAACGTTACATAGGAAAACCAATTTATAATGCTATTATTTTGCCTTTCCGGCAGGAAGAAAATACAGAGGCAAGAACCATCTATAACACGGCCATATGCCTCAAATCCACCTATTTGGTGGCTGATGCCATATTTCTCATTGATAATCAAAGGTATGTTAAGAAAAACATTCCCATTGCAAACAACCTATCAACAATTAATGGGCGAATAGTTGAGCCATTTTATAATCTGCTTTGTGCAGGTGAAGAGACTCACGAAAAATACGTCGGGGCAAAAACGCTCGATGCTGGAGATATAATACAGACCCTGGCAGGGTGGACAGTAATCGGACAAGGTAAATCATCAATCCCCAGAAAGGTGTTTTCCTGGGGCTTGAAACGTGATTTCAGAGACAGGATGGCGGAAACAAGCAAGGGAGCTCGCGCAATGGACGAAGCTTTGGGTGAGCTATCACTCACATGTAATCCAAAGGATGCCAGAAGAGCTCTCTACCTCACTACAGCACCACCCCAGGAAATGAACATGGAGATAATCAAGGAACTCGGAGATAAGTTGAAAGGTATAGCTCCCAATGCCCTGATAAGGAGTGGTGACTACCCCAGACAAAAAGGTTCTCTTGAGATCAGTGTAATTCTGTCCGAACTTGGCGCCGTAAGCAAAATTACAAACTACTTCACCAAAGCGCTCGACTTAGTCTCCATCATAAAAGCCAGGCAAGGCTTGCAATACCCCACCCGAAAGCTTGAAGAAACCTTCGATGATATCCCTGTCTTGCTCTAGCTAGCGTATCAAAGCGGCACAGAATCGCTAAATCACCTGCCCCGCAACAGCGATGATTCTGAAAATAGAACTGGAAAAATAATCTCCTGCTTGACTTACTTATTTCCTACTCTTAGTGAAGATTGTCCAGATCTTCTCTATACTCGCATTGCGAGCTTCCAGAGCCTGCATCTCAGCTTCATCACGAATTTTCAACGCCTGTGCTATGCCTTCCTCAGATGCTTTTCTGGCTTTCTCTTTAGCCTGCCGATAGGTTTTTTCTACCTGTTGTTCCTGCTCCTTATAAGCCTCTTCTACCTGGCGTTCAGCTTCCCTATACGCCACATAAGCCATCGCAGCTCGTTGTTGAATTTCGTCAAGAGGCTCCATAACTTGTTCCGCCTGCTCCGGTTTTCTGGAAGCTTTTTTCACTTGCTGTTCAATCTCTTCAGGTTTCTGTTCAATTGCTTCATGGCTTTCTGGCCCTGGCATAACTTACCTCCTTCAGTTACTATAATTTTAATTCTATTACATCCCGCTGGATTCGTCCAAGCGGCGAAAAAAGAGAAACCAGGAAATGTTCCCTCCTTCATACAGATCGCTTTGCCACTCAATTAGTCATTCTCATCAACCTCCTCAGTGTCTTTCCCTTTATTAGCTTCATACATCCGAGCCAGGAAGTTTAAGCGTTCCGCAATTTCCTGGCCACGTTTTTTAGTTCCCTTCTTTTCTTCCACGGGTTTATCAGCTCCGCTCAAGGCTTCTTCGAACCGCTTTACCGGGGCTTCAGCAGTTTCTTCAGGCAATTCTCCTNCCGCTTTAGCTCTGCTTATCGCTTCTTGAAATATCCGTATTGATGTCTTCGCAGCCCTTCTAGCTGACTTACTTGTTTCTTCAGCCCGATTGATTGCCTCTTCCAATGCCCTTATAGATGTTACCACCGCTTCTTGGCCCACTCTTATTGAGGCCGCAGCAGCCTCTCTGGACACCCGTGTCGAACCCTTAATGGCTTCCTCAGCCTCCTGCTTTATTTCCTCGGCTCTGCTTATCGCTTCCTGAGATGCTGCCTCCGCTTCCTGGGCAGCTTCCATATTAGCCTGGCCTATCTCCTCAGCTCTCCGCACCGCCTCCTGGGATGCTTCCTTTGCTTTCCCAACAGCCTCACTCACTTCCTGACCTATTTGATCCGCCTTCCCTATCGCTTCCTGAGATGCCTTTTCCGCCTCCTTGGCCTTTCCTATCGCTTCCTGCGATACTTTCTGTGCCTCTCCAACAGCTTCCCAGGACATCTGGCTTACCTCCTCCGCTTTGCTTACAGCTTCCTGGGATGCTTTGGCCACTTTTTCCATAGTACTTTTGGCCGATTTGAATGAGGCCTCAGCCCTATTTATAGTCTCCTCAGATGCTGCTATCAATGCTCTCGCCTTCGCAGTAGCTGTTTCACTTATTGTTTCAGCCTTTTGTATCGTTTCTTCTGACGCCCTTCTCGCTTTCTCTGCAGTTTCCTGAGATGCTCGGCTTATTTCCTCAGTCTTACTCATCGCTTCCTCAAACGCTCTTGCCGATGCCTCAGCAGCTTCACTCGCCATTCTATTTATTTTGTCAGCTCTCTTGATCGCTTCCTGAGATGCCTTTTTCGCCTCCTTGGCAGCCTTTGCCGCCGTCTTACTTATTCCTTCAGCTCTGCTTATAGCTCCCTCTGAGACACTTCGTGCCTCTTCTGCAGTCTCCAGCGCCTCCTGGCCTATCCTCTCAGCTCTCTCTATTCCCTCTTGAGATGTTTTTACTGATGTTCTGGCAGCTTCCTCAGCCGATTTAACCAGTGTTTCAGCCCGGCTCACAGCCTCCTTAAATTCCCTGGCTGATGTTTCAGCAGCTTCTGCAGATGATTTGATTGATATTTCAGCTTTGCTTATTGCCTCCTGGGATGTTTTCCTCGCCGCTTCAGAGATTTCTTGAGCTGATCGAGTCGCCGCTTCCGCCTTTTTCACCACCTCCTGAGATATCTTCCTGGACTCCTTGGCAGTCGCCAGAGCCTCCCGACTTATTCTTTCAATTCTGCTTATAGCTTCTTGAGATGCCTTCACTGACCTCTCAGCAGCTTCTTGAGCTGCCTGACTCAACTTCTCAGCTCTAGCTACGGCCTCTTCAAACACCCCACCACTACTTTCCATATCTTTTACTTCAGGAGAAACTTTGCCTGTCATTTTCACCTCACGAAGTTTAACGCTTTGCCCCTATCCACTTCATATTTCTACTCCATTTTATTAGGGATTGCATAGTTTTTCAATATTGACTCCGAAAATTTTTGTGTTATAATAATTAGCAGTTTATGCATGAGAGTGCTAAAATTAAAGAAAGGAGGGCAGCATGGCAGCAAAAATCGAACCTTTAGGAGATAGAGTAGTGATCAAACCTGCTCCTAAAGAAGAAGTAAGCAAAGGGGGAATCGTTCTTCCGGATACAGCCAAGGAGAAGCCTCAGGAGGGCGAGATCATCGCTGTAGGTCCAGGCAAGCGTAATGAAGAAGGCAAACGTGTAGCTATGGAAGTGAAAGTAGGCGATAAAGTTCTCTATTCTAAATACGCTGGCACTGAATTTAAGCTGGATGGTGAAGAACTGGTTATTATGCGTGAGAGCGATATTCTAGTCAAGAAAATTTCATAAAAGGAGGTATAAGAATGGCAAAACAACTTCTTTTCAGCGAAGAAGCAAGAAAAGCCTTAAAAACTGGTGTAGATACTTTAAGTAATGCTGTAAGGGTGACACTGGGGCCTCGTGGTCGTCCCGTGGCGCTGGACAAAAAATTTGGTGCTCCTTCAGTTCTCAACGATGGTGTCTCAGTAGCCAAGGAAATAGAGTTACCTGACCCCTTTGAGAACATGGGAGCGCAGCTAGTCAAGCAGGCGGCCACTAAGACTAATGACCAATGTGGTGATGGCACCAGTACGGCGACTATACTGGCTCAAGCCATTATCAGTGAAGGTTTCAAGAATATCGCCGCTGGAGCCGATGCCATGGCTTTGAAGCGTGGCATTGAGAAAGGAGTGGAGACTCTGGTTGGCGAGCTTAAGAAAATGTCCATACCTGTAGCTGGTAAAGAACAAGTAGCTCAAGTGGCCACGATATCAGCCATTGATGAGGAAATTGGTAACCTGATTGCCGATGTTATGGAAAAAGTGGGCAAGGATGGAGTTATTACTGTGGAAGAAGGTAAGGGATTGGAATTTGAAACTGAGTATGTTGAGGGGATGAAATTTGATCGTGGATATATCAGCCCCTACTTCATTACAAACCCAGAACAAATGAGGGCAGAATTAGAAGACCCCTACATCCTCATCACTGACAAGAAAATTTCTGCCATAAACGATATCTTGCCCGCTCTGGAAAAAATAGTCCAAACTTCCAAGAACATTGTACTTATCGCCGAGGATCTTGAAGGTGAATCTCTGGCCACGCTGGTGGTCAATAAGATGAGGGGCACTCTCAGCCCTCTGGCAATTAAGGCGCCCGGCTTTGGCGACAGACGCAAGGCGATGCTGCAGGATATCGCCATTCTCACCGGAGGCAATGTTATCTCGGAGGAAGTTGGCAGGAAATTGGATTCAGTGACCGTAGACGATTTAGGGCGAGCCAGAAGAGTAGTGTCCGACAAAGAAAATACCACCATTGTTGAAGGCAAGGGAAAGACTGGTGAGATTGAAGCCAGAATCAAACAAATCAGAGCCGAGATTGACAAAAGCACATCAGATTACGACAAAGAAAAATTACAGGAGCGATTAGCCAAATTGGCTGGTGGAGTGGCAGTGATAAAAGTAGGTGCGGCTACAGAGACAGAACTCAAGGAGAAAAAGCACCGCGTGGAGGATGCTCTTTCAGCCACTCGCGCTGCTGTAGAGGAAGGCATTTTACCTGGAGGTGGCGTCGCTTTAATTGACTCTTTGCCTCCCTTGGATAAGCTCGATGTCTCCAAAGATGAAGCTACCGGGGTAGCTATATTAAAACGAGCTGTAGAGGAGCCTTTGCGTTGCATCGCCGACAACAGTGGCAGAGAAGGCTCAGTAGTTGTGAACGCAGTTAAGAAGAGCGCGGCAGGGATAGGATATGATGCCCTGAAAGATGTGATGGAGGTTGATATGGTGAAGAGTGGCATCGTTGACCCTCTCAAGGTTACGCGCTCCGCCCTGCAGAACGGCGCCAGCATCGCCGCTATGATTTTAACCACCGAGTCTCTGGTGACAGATATTCCCGAGAAGGAAAAACCCATGCCACCTATGCCAGAATACTAAGACCATAAACATTAAGGCCAGAAAAGGGGCGACAAAAGTCGCCCCTTTTCTTACATCTTCAGGAATTCAAGCAAACCATCCTCACTTTCAANCGGCCCTACTATAGCCAGGTTAANTCCACCATCCTTTATGACTTGCTGAGCAACTTCTCTNAGTTTGTCCTCGGTGATAGCATCTATGATGGAAATGACTTCGTCCACATCAAGAATATGCTGCCTCAAAATCTCCTGACTGCCCAGCCACAAAGCCATATTTTGGCTATCCTCAAGCCGTAATTGCAACCTTCCCTTGGATAGTTCCTTAGCCCTAGTGAGTTCTTCAGCTGTGACTCCTATCTTAAGCTTACGTAATTCTTCGACAACAGCGCTAACCGCGGTTTCTACATTCTTAGGGTCAACACCAGCATAGACTACAAAGGAACCCGCGTTGAGGAAGTGTTCTGTATAGCTGTGCACATCATAGGCCAGCCTTTTATGCTCCCGAATTTCGGTAAACAAGCGACAGCTCATGCCACTACCGAGCACAGTATTGAGCAAGTCGAGAGCGAAGCGCTGGGGATGGGAATGAGAAAATCCGTGAGTGGCAAGGCAAAGATGCGCTTGCTCACACTTCCTGGGCTCAACACGCAATCTGGCCTGAGTTTGCTTATCATCGCTTATATAGCCAGTTGCTAATTCCTCAGCAGTCCATTTATCAAAGACCGGTTCAATTTGACGAATCGCCTCTTCATGCTTTATATTCCCGGCAATGCTGATGAGCGTATTATTGGGCACATAACGATGAGCAACATAATCCAATATCTGTTCCCTGCTTATCGCAGTCACACTATCCTTGCTGCCAGCAACTTCATAACCCAAAGGCTGCTCCGGCCATAATAGCTCATCTATGAGCATACCCACTCTTTGCTGAGGAAGGTCCAAATTCATCTTTATTTCTTCGATGATGATAGGGCGTTCTTGCTCGATATCCTCAGTATCAAAACGAGAATGGAGCAATAAATCGGACAAAACATCCAGAGCCACAGGGAAATGATTCTTAGCCACTTTACACCAATAAACGGTCATTTCCTTGTCGGTGCCACCATTAATTATGCCTCCCACACTTTCAATTTCCTGACTTATTTCCTTGGCTGTTGGTCGTCGCTGTGTACCTTTGAACAACAAGTGTTCAACAAAATGAGAAATGCCCGCTTCCTGGGAGAACTCGTAGCAAGAACCAGTGCCAACAAGGAAAGCAAGGCTCACCGAACGCGTATGGGGCATGGTAGAGGTGATAACCTTCAGCCCATTATCAAAGACTGTTTTCTCATACATCGTCAGCAATTCTAATTTGAATCCTGCCTTGCTGTCAAAGAAAATTTCCTTGACTCCCTCTAGATTACAAGCTAAGATAGCGAAGGTGAATGCAGAGCACGATGTCAAAACTGAATCTATTTCCATTAACTTCCGAGGTAAATAACCAGGGTCATCTCTGCATTGGAGGTTGCGATGTTGTTGACCTGGCCAGGGAATTTGGCACTCCGCTCTACCTTTTTGATGAGTTCACCATCCGCCATAAATGTCGTGAATTCAAAACTGCCTTTTCTGCACACTACCCCGATACTCTGGTGATCTACGCCTCCAAGGCTTTCCTCAATAAAGCTTTAGCCCTCATTATTAAAGAAGAAGGGCTGGGCCTCGATGTTGTCTCCGGGGGAGAGCTTTACATTGCCCATTGCGTAGATTTCCCCTCAGATAAAATCTACTTCCATGGCAATAATAAGACAGCGGAGGAACTGCAATTATCCCTAAATTGGGGCATTGGCCGCGTGGTAGTGGACAATTTCTATGAGCTTGAGCTGCTCGACAGGCTGGCGAAAGAAAAAGGAATCAGGCAAGATATTTTGTTTCGCCTCACGCCGGGAGTTGACCCTCACACTCACCAGTACACCACTACAGGAACGCTGGATAGCAAGTTCGGCTTTCCCATAACCACAGGGCAGGCTGAAGAGGCAGTAAACCAGGTTATATCAACTCCCAACCTCAATCTTTTGGGCTTTCACTTCCACCTCGGCTCTCCAATTCCTCAAATAATGCCCTATGAATTAGCCCTGGAAATTGTCCTTCAATTTGCTCAGAAAGTCAGTGTCAAATATAACTTTGAGGCAAGCGAACTTGATATTGGAGGTGGCTTTGCCGTTCGCTATACTTCTGAGTCTGATGTGCCCAGTGCATCTGATTATGCTCAAGCGATAGGCAATAAAATAAACGACCTCACTTCAACTCTGAAAATAGGCCACCCAAAACTCATTGTTGAGCCAGGGAGGGCAATTATAGGGCAGGCAGGGATAGCATTATATACTGTGGGAGCAATAAAAGAGATACCGGGTATAAGAAAGTATGTATGTATTGATGGTGGCATGAGCGACAACATTCGCCCTGCCCTTTATGGCGTCAAATATGAAGCTTTGGTGGCCAATAAGGCTTCAGAAGCAGAAGAGAGCTTGGTCACCATCGCCGGCAAGTTATGTGAGTCAGGCGATATCTTGGCCAGAGATATCAATTTAGCTTCAGTCACTCATGATGACATCATCGCCATTCCTGTTTGTGGCGCTTACTCTCTTCCCATGGCCAGTAATTACAATGGCCTCCCCCAACCAGCCATAGCAATGGCGAAAGAAGGCGAAGCGCATCTTATTCGCCGCAGGGAAAGCTATCAGGATTTAATAAATAGGGATACTTAGATGTGGCAGGTAATAGGGCAAGATAGAATTTTGACTCTGCTGAAACGCAGTATCAAGGAAGGAAGTATAAGCCACGCTTATCTCTTGGTGGGACCACGCCATGTAGGTAAGAAAACGCTGGCTATCAATTTAGCCCAGGCTTTAAATTGCGATGACATTGAGCCTCCATGCGGCCAATGTCACTCGTGCCTTGCAATTGCTGCTGGCAAGCATGCCGATGTCGTCTTCCTGGACATCGATACCCAACTGGACCTGGACAACAAAACAAAGCAAAGCCCCAAAACGGAAATCAGCATTGATGATATGAGAGAGCTTCACCATAATGCCAACTTTCCCCCTTATGAAGGGAAATACAAGGTGTTTATCGTTGATAATACCGAACTCCTTTCCTCCGAAGCTGCTAACTCCGTACTCAAGATTCTGGAAGAGCCACCACCCAAAGTAGTGTGGCTTTTATTAGCCAGCGAGGAGAGACATCTTCTGCCCACGATCACCTCACGATGCCAAAGGCTGGAGCTGAAACCCATGCCATTAGAGCCAATGCAACAGGAGCTTGTTGTAAACCACAATCTCGATACCAATAAAGCGGCACTTCTGGCTCGATTGAGCCATGGATGCCTCGGCTGGGCACTATCTGCTGTGAGAGATGAGGAACTGTTGAAACAGCGTTCCTCAAGGATAGCTAAGCTCTCTTCTCTGATAAGTGGCGACATGGAGGAGCGTTTTGCTTATGCCCAGGGACTGGCTGCTCAATTCAGCCAGGACCGAAGATCAATCGCAGAGGCAACAGCTACCTGGTTTGATTGGTGGCGTGATTTAATGCTCACCAAGAGCAATTGCAAAAGATACATCACTAATATAGACTACGAAATGACTTTAGCAGAACAGGCTGAGACATTAACATTGAGCGAGATTAAGGATTTCCTGGACAAATTACGCCTCATCAACGAGGAAATCCACAGAAATGTCAATCCTCGCTTAGCTTTTGAATGGTTAATGCTCAATTTGCCCCGAAGAGAGGTTATCAATGCCTAAGATAATCGAAGTTCGCCTGCTTCCCAAAGGTAATTTATTTTATTGTGATGCTGGTGATATACCACTAGATGAAGGCAACTACGTAGTATTGGATTCCACAAATGATTTAAAGGTGGCCAAAGTCAGCGCTCTTGAGGTCCCAATCCAACCATGTGAACTAACTGAGCCAATCACGCGGGTATTGCGCAGGGCTGAGCCAGAGGATTTAAAAGAGTACCGGACTAATCAAGAGGAGAAGGCCCTAGCCAAATGCAAGGAGGCAGCAACCAAGCTCAGCTTACAAATGAAGCCTCTGGCAGCTTACTATGATTTTGAGAGCGGTCACTTTACGATATTCTTCAGAGCCACAGAGAGAGTTGACTTCAGGGAGTTGGTGCACAGGCTGTGCCGCAGCCTGAAAACACGTGTTGAATTAAGACAAATAAAGCACAGGGACGAGGCCAGGATACTGGGTGGCATTGGTAAATGTGGCTATCCTTTATGCTGCCAGAGTTTTCTTAATAATTTCCCTTCAGTATCCATCAAAATGGCTAAGGAACAGAGCTTAGCCTTGAATCCCATGAAAATATCAGGCCTCTGCGGACGACTTCTCTGCTGTTTATCATACGAAAATAAAAATTATGCGGAAATAAAACAGAAACCACCTTCTACAGAAAAAACTGCCACCGTGAACTCAAATGATAAGCAGTAATGCGGAATTTTNCCCAATAAAAGTCAATTTGACTGAAGAGGTAGATATTTCCGCCACTCACCATGGCGGTCTAGAANNTGATAGGGAACATAAAAACCATCATTGTGGGGAATGCTCGGCTGACGAAGTAATTTCATTCCCGCTTCACTAGGTGTACGGCCACCTTTGCGCCGGTTGCACGGGATACAAGCGCTAACTACATTTTCCCAGCTGTGCTCACCTCCTCGCTGCCGTGGGATAACATGATCTAAGGTAATCTCTTTCACCTGCTGCCCACAATACTGGCAAACAAAGTGGTCGCGATTAAATATCTCAATCTTGGTCAGTTTCCTCTGGCGATGAGGGCGACGAACCATGCGACCGAGACGGATCACAGAGGGAATCTCAAAAACGCGGTTAATAGAATGAATCTCCCCTCTGTTGTTCTCTACAGCATCGGCTTTGCCTCTGAGAATCAGCACTATAGCTCGACGCGTTCGGCATAGATTGATGGGTTCATACCCTTGGTTAAGAACCAAAACCGGAGCATTTATCATGAACAAAGTCCTGCCTCAATATTAGTGCCTATTTTAGCAACCACATCTCCCAATTGCAATAAGAACAATTATAAACACAGTTACTGGCGATGGCGGAGTTTTGAGGATAATTTGAAGCTTTGCCAGCCTAATTTTCCCTAGCTGCTGAAGTAATACTTGAGTGTTACTGTTACCATTTGGTATAAACCGGGCTTCATCCATATAGTATAGGAGGAGTTGTTGGGTGTCTGGAACTCTATCCTGGAATTGTTCTCGATGTCAGAATATTTCATGTATGTATAAGCCAATTCACAGTAATCACACCCACATTTAGCCGAAGGACCGATAATCACTGCGATCTCAGCATCTTCGGGCTCTATCCCAAATTGTGCAGTTAATGTCCGGCCTTTTACCAAATCAAAGCTGCAAACCTCAGTACATCCTTTTGATAATGTGAATGTCTGCTGCTGCCAGGCTGGTTGTTGACATCCGGCAACGGACATCAGTGTCAATAAGGCGGCCACTATGAGAGTTGCCACGAATACATTATTGAGCTTCAACTTATCTCCCACGTACCTGGTAACGGCACCATTATCCTACTGTAAACTCGAAAGAACTTTGAATAAAAAACCCTTACTCCTGGCAACTGCGCTTTAAGCGAAGTGTTAAGCAAGTTGTCAAAGAGATTAAAAGTCGGGGGGGCTGCCTGGCTCGCAAAAATCCTTCCAGAGCGCCTGAGAGGCTGAAAATCAGCCGTTAAAGACAGGAGGAATAGTTAGAGACACAAAGGAATATTTCATTGCACAAATCGCAGCCTGGTGTGAAATAGTTATTCAAGACCTTTTATTTCAGACTGAGGTGGGGGTATAATCCAGATATAAGATGCCAGATATGCAGGAAGGCGATTTCGATGACCTGGGTGTTTATGTATGCAACCATCATCCCAGAAAACTCTATGGCGTTGAATATGAGACACTTAACGGGTTAGAGTATTACTACGCCTACTTGTGTGAAAAATGTGCCCAGAGTAACTTAGTCCCTTATGGTCGCGTGTTTGTTCTCAAAGAGAAGCTGAAACTTTAATAAGTTGACGAGAGTCAAAGAACAAGCAGGCTGCATTGAGCCCTCAAATTTCACCGAAACTGGAATTCTATGGCAGGTAAGTGATTGTACTAGGTGGTTTTTCATGCATCTCAAATTCTATGCCCGCTTCTTTGAACAGCTCTTTAAAAGAATCGTCGGCATAGCTGCCAAAAGTGACAAAGCGCTTTATTTTGGCATTCACCAGCATCTTGGCGCAGAGTATGCAGGGAGAATGGGTAACATAAACTGTGGCACCAGCGAGGCTGATGCCATGAAGCGCTGCCTGGATAATCACATTTTGCTCCGCGTGAATCGCGCGGCATATTTCCTGTCTCGTGCCGGACTCGATATGCAACTCATCTCTGAGGCAGCCAAGTTCAAGACAATCCTTGAGCCCTGCGGGAGCTCCATTATAACCAGTGGCCAATATATGCTTATCTCTAATGGCGACAGCACCCACATGATGGCGCAGGCAAGTTGAACGCTCCGCCACCACAGAAGCTATCTTGAGAAAATATTCATCTATATCCGGCCTTGTTGCGCTACTCGCTTCTTCCATCTTAAAGCAGTTAAAACCTCTTTCGTTCGCTTTTCCAGTTCCTCCAGGGAACCTTCATTTATTATGGTGAAGTCCGCCATGGCAATTGGTCCACATTTGTTGCTATTCTCTATTTCGGTCTTATCCCGTCTGACCGCTTCCGCAAGCGTCAAAGGCCGCCTGTCCCTATTTCCCAGCCTTTTATGTCTGGTAGCAGGCGATGCCCAGACAGCAACCGTATTAAATCTCCCACTATACAAATCTTTCAATAGCGTATACTCCTCCCAGGAATAAAGTCCATCCACCACAACATCGCATGATTTCAGTGCGGTATCAATCCTGGGCAGGTTCAATTTGGCATAAGCTGCCATTCCATGTTCTTTTCTCAACTGCTGCCTCACCTGGCATTCATTCTCTTCATTGACCTCAAGTTTTCTGTTCTTGATTTCCACTTCTGTAACATCTCCAAAACGTACCTTCTTGAAGCCATTTTTCTCAAATATATTGGCTACTTCCGATTTGCCCGCGCCTGCCATACCAACAATTGATACCACTCTCGTTGCCAACATCACAACTATTATAGGGAGAAATCCCAGACTTTGGCAATGAGCCCTTACAACAAATCCTGAGGTGATACTAAATGGTCACAAGGAACGGGACTTAAAAGCCCGTCAATGGTTCTCATGGTTTATGGTAAAATAAATATTATCTCGGCAACATAAAAAAGGGGGAGTGTCGGAACTGGCAGACGAGCATGACTTAGGATCATGTGCTGAAAGGCGTGGGGGTTCGAGTCCCCCCTCCCCCACCAGATCTATGCATTCCCAAGTTTTATAGTTTGAATAACTTAATTCTTTATATTAACAGCAGCTTTTTCGTACTTTTCCCTTTACAAAACAAAACCTTTAGTATATATATTATTTATAATATTTTGTTGGCTTGGTGCAGGTTATCACATACTTGGTCAAATGCCCTGGATTCGTGCAAGTGCTGGGTGACTTTGCTCTGACCACAGATTGAAAGAAAGGAGGTCACCCAATGGGTTTTGTAGACAAGTCGCTCCAGTGCTGTGATTGTGGGACTACCTTTATCTTCAGTGCTGAGGAACAAGATTTCTTCGCATCCAAGGGCTATATCCATGAGCCTAAGCGCTGCCCAGCATGCCGCAAAACAAGGAAAACA
>JGI24025J20009_10000958_pt1 | contig 22208 bp, 18 predicted proteins | sample Cruoilmetagenom3_FD_20009 | JGI IMG/M metagenome (IMG submission 20009) | reverse complement strand
GAATTTTCATTCCCTTCAACTATAGTAAAACCGCTAACATCTGGCACTGACTTCACAGGAAAACAACCCTGAACACTAAACAAAACAAGAAATAATAAAAGCAACTTAAAAATTGTTCCACGTGAAACAGAAAAGAATAACTTCTTATTTATCTTCCCATATAAACCAAAAGAACAGAGACGTCGCTTGGAGAAACACCACTAATTCTAGATGCTTGAGAAATGGTTACTGGTTGGATTTTGTTGAGTTTTTCTCTAGCCTCCAAACTCATGGACTTTAATTTAGAATAATCAAAATTCTTTGGAATTTTAATGTTTTCTAATCTATTAAGTTTATCTGCATTGTTCTTTTCTTTTTCTATATAACCTGAATATTTGATTTGAATTTCTGCTTGCTCAATAACTTCATTATCCAAAGCATTATCTTGTATATAAGATTCAACAGATGCTACTTTTCTCATATCATCAATCGTGATATTTGGTCTTGAAAATATCTTATACATCTTATCCGATTGCTTCATTAAAGCTGAACCTTTTTCTTCTAAAACAGGGTTTATTTCATCGTGCTTCACGCTTGTAACTGAAAAAAACTTTATAAATGCTTCTGCATTATTCTGCTTTTCCTCCATACGTTTTAAACGCTTTTCAGAAGCTAAACCAAGCTCATAAGCTTTTGGTGTTAATCTAAAATCTGCATTATCTTGACGCAATAAGGTTCTGTATTCTGCACGAGAAGTAAACATTCTATATGGCTCTTCAGTACCTTTTGTAATTAAATCATCTATCAATACGCCTATATAAGCTTCGCTTCTACTTAAAATAAATGACTCTCTTTCTTGAACTTTTAATGCTGCATTAATTCCAGCCATTAAACCTTGAGAAGCTGCTTCTTCGTAACCAGTAGTTCCATTTATCTGACCAGCAAAGTACAAGCCTTCTATAAGCTTAGTTTCTAATGTGTGTTGTAATTGTGTAGGTGGAAAATAATCGTATTCAATAGCATAACCTGGACGAAAAAACTTGACGTTTTCAAATCCTGCAACAGAACTTAATGCTTTAAATTGCACATCTTCTGGCAAGGACGTTGAGAATCCGTTGATATACATTTCAACCGTATTCCAGCCTTCTGGTTCTATAAATAATTGGTGTCTGTCCTTGTCTGCAAAACGATTAATTTTATCTTCAATCGATGGACAATATCTTGGCCCTAAACTTTTAATTCTACCATTAAACATTGGAGATCTATCAAATCCTTCACGAAGTAAATCGTGAACCTCTGGACTTGTGTAACTCATAAAACAGGAACGTTGTTTTGTAAGTGGTTTTGTGGTATCCAAATAAGAAAATTTTTCTGGCTTTTCGTCTCCTGGCTGTTCTATCATTTTAGAATAATCTAAAGATCTACCATCCACTCTTGGAGGTGTTCCAGTTTTCATTCTACCAGATTCAAATCCAAAACTTACAAGTTGCTCTGTGATTCCAGTTGCTGCTTTTTCACCTGCTCTTCCTCCACCAAAATTTTTATCTCCTATATGAATTAACCCATTCAGAAAAGTACCATTTGTTAAAACAACGGACTTGGCTTTTATTTCTAAACCAAGAGATGTCTTAACTCCTTTTACTATATTATTCTCTACAATTAGTCCAGAAACCATTTCCTGGTAAAAATCTAAATTAGCAGTATTCTCTAACATGATACGCCAATCTTCTGCAAAACGCATACGATCGCTTTGCACTCGAGGACTCCACATAGCTGGTCCTTTAGATTTATTAAGCATCTTAAATTGAATAGCAGATGTATCGCTTACAATACCACTATAACCACCTAAGGCATCAATCTCACGAACAATCTGCCCTTTTGCAATTCCACCCATAGCTGGATTACAAGACATTTGAGCAATGTTTTGGAGATTCATGGTAACAAGAAGTGTTTTGCTCCCCATGTTTGCAGCAGCAGCAGCAGCTTCGCTTCCTGCGTGACCTCCTCCAACTACTATAACATCGTATTCTTTGTTAAACATCTTTAATCTCTATTCTTTATAAGGTTCCTAATTATAGGAATATAATTGTTCCACGTGAAACAATTGTACTTTTTTAAATTTAAGTTTGCAAATATACGCTGATTTACTGAATATTAGCAAGCAAATTTAGATAGTAGTCTTCTTTGCTTCTCATCATGTTAGCGTCCTCTTCAGTTTTGTCTTTGTAGCCACAATAATGAAGAATGCCATGAACCATGACGCGATGTAGCTCCTCTTCAAAATTTACTTTAAAATCTGTTGCATTATCTGTAACCCTTTCGATTGAAATAAAAATATCTCCTTGTATTATTTTTCCTACAGTATAATCAAAGCTTATAATATCTGTTAATGTATCATGATTTAAAAATTCCACGTTCATTTTGTGCAGATAATCATCATCACAAAAAACAAAATTTATTTCACCTATTTTTTTTTCTTCATAAACAATAACCTGTTCTAGCCATTGACTTAATAGTGAATCATTTTGAATTTGGAAGGTGTTTTCTGAATTATAACTAATCATTTTCTTGCTTGAAATATTCTTGTACTTTTTTATTATAAACTGGCTGCAAAGGTAAACTTTGTCTGTTTAAAATTTCATTAGTATTAAAATATTCTTTAGCTGTTGGAATTTGATTATTTGTGTTGTTATCGAACTCTTTTTTATTGCTTTCAGATTTTCTTTTGGTTTCCATGCCTTGTTGAAAAGTCGCGTTTTCAAGCTTCAATAATTGATGCTGTAAATTCATCATTTTTTCAAGCGTACGTTGCGTAAAGCCTTTATTTAATAGATCCATCTCTACTTCTTCCATTTGTTTAATCAAATTATTTGAGTTTGGATTTAGACCTTCTTTTGCCAATTTATCTTGTAATGCTTGTCTAATTTGTTGTTGTTGTTGATAGATTTGAAATAATTCACCAAGCATTTCTTCAGACATAGAACCTTCTCCATTTCCTTGTTGTTTCCCATCTTTACCAGATTTGCCAGATTTACCGTCTTCTCCTGGTTTTCCATCTTCTCCTGGCTTACCATCCTCACCTTCTTTCTCTCCTTTTTCTCCTTCTTTACCCTCTTTGCCTTCTTCGCCATCTTTAGGCTTGCCCTCATTACTCTTTTTCATGCCGTCTTGCATTTGCTTGTTAAGCTCTTCCTGACTCATTATAATGTCTGGCAAACCGTCTTCTGGTTTGCCTTGACCACCTTTGCCCATGCCACTTGCCTGCATTTGCATAGAGTTTAAAATATTACTTAAAAAATCTGCTAAATTATTAGCTGATGTTATGGTGTATTGCTGATTAGAAACGCCTTGAAAAATTCTGTTTTCAGAAAATTGATCTAAAGATTTATCTATATTATAAAACACTTCAGAAATTTCTTTATTAACAAATTCAGATAATTTTGGTTGTCTTAACGACAAGGCAAATAAACTATCATCAATATGTGAAAAATGCTCTTTTAAAGTGTATTGCTTCCTTAAAAAACTTGCATATTTATTATGGTTAACATCAATAACCTTGAACTGATTCATCAAATCTTCTTGGTCCAACGAGAAAACAATGAGATTATCTAAAATCTGACGCAGCATTTCAATATCTTCTTGCATTTGATCTCCTCCACCCATCATTGGCATACCAGCTTTCATTTTCTCGCTCATGCTTTTCATTTTCTCTCCAGCTTGCTTCTGTTTTTTAGAGGCATTCTTTTGGTTCTCTTCTGCTTCTTGTTCTTGTTTCTGCTCTTCGTTTTCTTCCTTCTTTTCTAACTCATCTGAAGCAGCTTCTTGGTCTTTTTTTATGTCTTCTTCTTGTTTCTCATCTGTTGGAATCTTCATTGGCTCTTTTAAGCCATCATTCTCCTTCTCAAGCTTCTCCATTTCTTTTTTGAACTCTTCAAACTTTTTATTTAATGCGTCTTGCTTTTCTTTGGTATTATTCTCTTTTGTTTCATTAGACAGATCCAATTGCTTCTCTGCTAAATCTTCTAATTCTTTTTGAAGTTTTTCTAATTTTTTAGTTACATAATAACGCTTCGTTAATTCCAANAACTGCTCTAAACTACGCTTCTGATTTTTATTTTGTTTCGCTAATTTTTCTAATTTTTCTGAGAGTTCTTCTTTATTAATTTTTTCCTGAAGTTTTTCTAATTCTTCAAGTAGTTTTTCGTCTTTTTTTAGTTGTTCTTCATTATCCTTTAAACGCTCTTTTAAATCTTCTTTAAACATGTCTTTTTCTTCATTTTCTTTCTGAAAATCTTCTAGGTTTTCCTGTAACTTTTTATTGAAGTTTTTCATCATGTCTTCTTGTTGTTCTTGACGTTTCAGGAAATTATCTAATTGACGTTTATCATTAAAATTCAATTCAGATTTTTCTTTTTGTGTTTTAGACAAAGTCTCCAATTCTTTTTGTCTTTCTTCGAATTTTTCTAGCGATTTATTTAAATCTTGAATGGTTTCATTTTGTTGTTCTAGTTGTTTGTCTTCTTCTTCTTCTTTGGTTAACTTTCTATAAGAATAGACTGTGCTTTTCGTGCTTTTATAAAGATTAAGAGCGTCATTATCAAATACTTGAAAATATAAATTATAGCTTATTCCTTCTTCAAGTTCTAACTGATTTGGAAAAGCGCTAATAAATTCAGCCACATTAGACGAATAAATTGGTATTGGTTCTACTTTAATATCTTTTTCGTTTTCAGCAGGAAAATACACTAGCTGAAGCTTTCTCAACCCATAGTCATCGCTTGCTTGGCCTTGAAAATATAAAGTTTGCTGATCTAAGCTATCAACTGCCATTTTGATGGATAATTCTGGATATTCATCTTTAATAACCTCTATTTGAAACGCTAGTGTTTCGTAATTATTAATATGATTATTACTAGTGCTTAAACTATATGATGTTTGATTGAATATTTGCTTTGTGATTTCAAATGTATTTGAATCCGTTTCTTTTAATTGGGTTGTGTCTTTAGCGATCCAACTTACTTGATTAGTTGCTTTGGTTTGTAATTTCCATGTTATTTTGGTTCCATATGGAACAACAGCATTACCAGTGCTTTTCAAAACCTCATCTGTTTTTTTAATATATGATGGATAGTCTAAAGCCATTTCAAAACCTAATAAACTTGGTACTTCGGTTACTTTAAGCTGATAAGCTCTAGAGGTAACATTGTTTGCAGATAAACGAAAATCAATGTTCTGATTTGGTTTAGAAAAAACATATTCGAAATTACCTGGACTTACCTGTTGTAAGAAATAAGATTCGTTATTAAATGAAATTTTTACATTTTCCGGAATGACCTCTCCTGCTGTAGAGACTAGTAATTTAAAGTCTTTATTTTCAATGGCATTTAAGTCTGTGTTGGTAACAAAAAACTGAAAAGGAGCTGGTGGCTCATAAGCAGTATTATAATTTACAACACGTTGATAGCTATCGCTAAACCAGTTAATATGACCTGTAACAAATGTTAATAGCAATATAATAACTGGAATAGCTGCATATTTTAAATATTTAAGATTGGATTTGAAATTTACTGCTAGCTTAAAAGGAATGGGTTGCAATTCGGCAGATTTTTGCTCGATACTTGCTAATAAAAGTTCTGTGGCTTCAGAGTTCTGGTTTAATTGTAAAACATTTAATAATTTATCATTGACTTCTGGAAAATGATTTCCAATAATTTTTGAAGCATCTTCGTAATTAATTCCTTTTTGTAGTTTAAATAACTTTGCCAATGGAATAGCAATAAACTTAAAAAATAAAGCTAGTTCTACACCAATAAAAACCCAAAACAAAATAGTTCTAGCTGTTGGATTTAGCCACAAAACATATTCAACTAAAAGGGTAAACAAAAAGTATAAAAATCCTAATGCAAAAAATAAGATAGTTCCTTTAAGTAATTCATTGGTGTAAAATCGCCTAATAAATTGCTCGAGTTTTAATTGTATGTCTGCAAATTTTGTCATTAATTCAATATGTATAACATCTTAACCAATAAAACTACAATAATATTTTAACTCTTAATTACTTAGATTTGGTAAAACTTAGTTAATTTTCAATTCTAAAAACCCTTTTTTATGAAAGATTTAAAGTATTTAGCTGCTTTATCCATACCAATTATGGCTTTTGTTGGTATGTTTTTTAAAGGTTATTATGTTTTTTTAACACCTGTTTACGCTTTTGTATTTCTTCCAATTTTAGATTTACTATTCCCAATGGATCAAACAAACCTATCGCCAGAAGAAGTAACCAATAACCTTAAAAACAAACTGTTCGATTGGTTATTGTATTTAAATCTTCCTGTAGTTTATGGGCTGGTTTTGTTTGCATTAATAACGGTTTCGTCAATTGATTTGGAGCTATTTGAAACAATAGGACTTATTATTACGGTAGGAATTGTATTAGCTGTTAACGGAATCAATGTAGCACACGAACTTGGCCACAGGCAATCCACTAACGAGCGCTTTTTAGGCAAGGCCTTATTGCTTCCTTCTTTTTATATGCACTTTTATATAGAACATAATTTTGGACATCATTTACATGCAGCAACGCCTGAAGATCCTGCCACAGCAAAATACAATCAGTCGGTTTATTCTTTTTGGTTTACTTCCACTTTAAGACAATATTTTAATTCTTGGAAGATTCAAAACATGTTGCTAAAAAATAATCAAAAATCTTTCTTTTCTGTTAGAAACGATATGCTTTGGTTTGGTATTATTCAAATAAGCTACCTCTTGTTGGTTTTCTTGTTTTTTGGAACAGATGGATTGTTCTTTGCTCTAGTATCTGGTATTGTTGGTTTTGTTTTGTTAGAAACTGTAAATTATATTGAACATTATGGTTTATTGCGTTTAAAATTACCTTCTGGAAGATATGAGCGTGTTCGTGAAATTCATTCATGGAATTCCAATCACGCCATAGGACGTATTGTGCTTTACGAGTTAACCAGACATAGCGACCATCATTATAAATCTTCTAAAAAATATCAAGTCCTAGAACACCATGATGATAGTCCTCAAATGCCATATGGCTACCCATCCTCAATGGTTATTTCACTCATTCCTCCTTTGTGGTTTAAGATAATGAACAAACGTATTCCACGTGAAATGATTTCGTAAAAGTCTTTTGTCTATCTTCTTTTATCTTTTGTCTTATCAGTCTATCTTTGCAACTTCAAACAAAACAACATGTCAAAACAAGTTAGAGTGCGTTTTGCACCAAGTCCAACTGGACCATTACATATTGGAGGTGTTAGAACAGCACTTTTCAACTACTTATTTGCTAAAAAACATAATGGAACTTTTATTCTAAGAATTGAAGATACAGATCAAAATAGATATGTTGAAGGAGCTGAAAATTACATTGTAGAATCATTAAATTGGTGTGGAATTGCATTTGATGAAGGTCCTAATAAAAACGAAAAATTTGGTCCTTACAGACAAAGCGAACGTAAACATTTATATAAAGAATATGCAGATAAGCTAATTGCTTCTGGAAATGCATATTATGCGTTTGATACTTCTGAAGCTCTTGATTTTCATAGAAAAGATCATGAAGCTAAAGGCAAAACTTTTATTTATAATTGGCATAACCGTTTGAAGTTAGAAAATTCGTTATCACTTTCTACTGAAGAAACGCAAGCAAAACTTGATGCTGACGAAGATTATGTGATTCGTTTTAAATCGCCACAAGATGAAACGTTGCATTTAACAGATCTGATTCGTGGAAACATGACTATCGACACCAATGTTTTAGATGATAAGGTTTTGTTTAAAAGCGATGGTATGCCAACCTATCATTTAGCAAATATTGTGGACGACCATTTAATGGAGATTACCCATGTGATTCGTGGTGAAGAATGGTTACCTTCTCTAGCTTTACATGACCTTTTATACAAAGCATTTGGTTGGGAAGCACCTGAGTTTGCTCATTTACCACTTATCTTAAAACCAACTGGAAAAGGAAAACTAAGTAAACGAGATGGCGATAAATTAGGATTTCCCGTTTTTCCACTAGCTTATAAAGACCATAAAACAGATGAAGTTTCCAGTGGTTATAGAGAAGAAGGTTATTTTCCTGAAGCTGTTGTAAATTTTTTAGCTTTTTTAGGTTGGAATCCAGGAACTGAACAAGAAATTTTTAGCTTGGAAGAATTGATTCAGGCTTTCGATTTAAGCAGAGTGAACAAAGCTGGAGCACGTTTTGATCCAGATAAAATAAAATGGTTTAACCATCACTACATGCAAGAGCAAGATAATGATGCACTCGCAAAACAGTTTCAATTACTATTTCCTGAAGAATTGAAAGATATCGATGTTAACTACATTGCAATGGTTATTAATCTAATAAAAGAGCGAGCTACTTTTGTAACCGATTTTTGGGGCTTAGGTCATTTTTTCTTCGACACGCCATCAAGTTTAGACGAAAAAGCAGTGAAAAAAGCCTGGAAAGAAGATTCTCCAGAACTTATGAAAGAATTAATAACTATTGTTTCTAATGTTGAAGATTACACAGTTGAAAACCTTCAAATAAGTATTAAAGGTTGGATTACTTCTAAGGAAATAGGTTTTGGAAAAGTTATGATGCCTTTACGTTTGGCTTTGGTTGGCGCTTTACAAGGTCCAGATGTGTTTGATATTATGTATTTAATAGGAAAAGACGAAAGCGTTAGAAGAATAGATAATTTAATCAATACATTATCATAAAAAAAGCGACCTAATGGTCGCTTTTTTTATTGTTATAGTGTTATTCAGAGCAATAAACAAAGGATGACATAGTTTAAAACGTAATCATAGCTGTAAAAGCTAACATCGACTGGTTTCCTTTAATCTTTTTATCGTTTCCTGTTAAATCTAAATTACTATCGTTTAACTTATTTAACATATTAGTAAAGCCATAAATATATTGGGCTTTCAGTCTAAAAAAAGCATATCCAGCCGAAACACCTACTGCTCCATTAATATTAAAATTTGTAATATCCTTTAAATCTTTTGCCAATAAATTATCGTAAGAACTAATAACATAATTCTCATAAGCTTTGTCTTTTATTTCCATGTCGCTATTGTATTGAATCATGGGTCCAACATCGATAGTTAAAAAACTCTGTACTAACTTCACGTGCATCATTAATGCCACCTGAGCAGTAAAGATTTTATAGTCTACAAACTCTTCAAGAAGATTTAATGCAATCGGCCTAGTTACTATACCTACATTGTTTTCAGATAATTGAATTGTGTAACTTACGTTGTACCATTTATGTGGAATATCTACTGTAGCTGAAGCTCCTGCTTGCCAGCCATTCCCTTTTTTGGTAGTGAAATTATCAGTTATAATATCATACTGTGTGATACCTCCATAGATTCCAAATCCATTTTGTATTCTATACGTACCGTGTTGAGAGAAAGTAACTGTAACAAAACATATACTTAATGCTACTAATAATATAAGTTGTCTTTTTTGCATGATTGTTCTTGTGAGATTGTGACAAATATAACTTAAATTAGTAATCATTTATTTTACAACTCTAAAAATAACCATTATGTCCATTTTATCTATTCCCATTATTATACTTTGTTTGTTTGTTTTTATCTCGCTCTTTTTCATTGTCAAACAACAAACTGCTGTTATTGTTGAGCGATTTGGAAGATTTCATAGCATTCGCCAATCTGGTTTGCAATTAAAGATTCCATTGGTTGATCGTGTTGCAGGACGATTAAGCTTAAAAATTCAACAATTAGATGTTTTAATTGAAACTAAAACTTTAGACGATGTATTTGTGAAACTAAAAGTGTCCGTTCAATACAAAGTGATTAAAGAAAAAGTGTACGATGCTTTTTATAAGCTAGATTATCCTCACGATCAAATAACTAGTTATGTATTTGATGTGGTTCGTGCCGAAGTTCCTAAAATGAAACTAGACGACGTGTTTGTTAAAAAGGATGACATTGCTCTTGCTGTAAAAGCCGAATTAAACGATGCTATGTTAGATTATGGTTTCGATATAATTAAAACATTAGTGACAGATATTGATCCAGATGGTCAGGTAAAACAAGCTATGAACCGCATTAATGCCTCTGAACGCGAAAAAATTGCAGCACAATTTGAAGGTGATGCAGCAAGAATTTTAATTGTTGAAAAAGCGAAGGCTGAAGCTGAAAGTAAGCGCTTACAAGGACAAGGTATTGCAGACCAACGTCGTGAAATTGCTAGAGGTCTTGAAGAATCGGTAGAAGTCTTAAATAAAGTTGGAATTAATAGCCAGGAAGCTTCTGCTTTAATTGTGGTTACCCAACATTACGATACGTTACAAGCTATAGGTAGTGAAACAAATACTAATTTAATTTTATTACCAAATTCACCACAAGCAGGATCTAATATGCTAAATGATATGGTAGCCAGTTTTACAGCAAGTAACCAAATTGGAGAGGCCATGAAGAATACTAATAAGAAGAAAGAATAACTTCCTACTTATTAAAAAAGCCTACAATTATTAAAATTGTAGGCTTTTATTTTTTATCATTTAAATGGATGTCTTTCTTGCCAGTTATGTTTTGGGTTCATGAGCTTAAAAATATACTTTAAAAGCATGTTCATAACCCAGTTGGTATGTTTCATATAGACAAACATTTTTTTAGGCTTTGCTCCTACTGAACTTTTAATTGCCATGGCTGTTCTTGCATAAACAACTGAAGAAAAATTGTTTTCAATTCCAAAAGAAACCATATCATAAAGCATGTTTAAATACAACTGATTTTTGTACTGATACTCGCTATTATAGCCTAAAAAATAGGTTTCCAATGTTTTACCATTTAAAATCAACGTATAAAATCCTATAAGCTTATTATCTAGATAATAGCCAAACACTTTAAAGTTCTCATTCAGATTCTTTTTAAAGTTATAAAAATGATTTTCTGGAAGTATAAATGTATTTACTTTTGCATGGTCTGAAACGTTTTTATAAAGCTTATGTAGCAGTGCAGCATTCTCCTTAATGTCTTCTATTTCTAATTCTCTTTTTTGAACGTTTTTAGCCTTTTTTCTGGCAGTTTTATATCTATCTCGATACTTTTTGTGTAAATCAGCTAAATAATCATCAAAATGGGTCCAATGATTCTTAACTTCTAAGATCATGTTTGGCTGAGCAGACACTTTATGTATTTGATTCTTGATGAATAAATCTGATTCTTGATGAATGGCATCATCATGAAAGTAATCTTTCAGCATAATCATTCGAATACGCTTTTTATCTGTAGTTTTTATCTCTTTTTTAAGCTGAAGAATCGCTTGATAGACTTGTAATAAGAAGTCATTATAGGATATTTCATCTAAATTAAAATACAAACCATGCTGACCAGTATGTGTTAGATTCCCAGCAACCAGAAGGTTTCCTTGTAATAGTTTAGAAACAGCATTCTTGAAATTTTTAATAAATAATGAATCGGTTTCATTTCTAAAAATGTCTTTTAAATATAATTCCACACGTTGAACAATTACTATTCCTACTAAGCTTTCGTCCTTAAAAACACCCACAAATTTCATAGAAATATTATCTGGAGAAGCCTCCTCTAAAGATTGAAAATAGGCTCTTTGAAGAAAAATATCATGTAAAACAAAGCCATCCCATTCAGGAGGTAACTGTTTATAAGAGTTAAAAATTTTAAAGTTTATCAAAGTAAAAAATGAAAAAGACTGAAAATAAAATCTTTCAGTCTTTTAAAAAGTTAAATCATTACAAAACTATTTCCAGCCACAAATTATAGCTCCCATTATTCCTAAAGTTACAATCCAATAGCTAGAATTAATAAAAATATATTTTGCGCTTCTACGTTCAAATAAAGCATTAGTACCAATTATTGGTAAAGCAATAAAAACACCTGCTAATACACCATGTAATGCTCCGTGTTTAAAAGTTCGAAAAGCACCTGAATAATCAGACATAAAAGCTTCATAAGAAGGTAGTGCTAAAGATGGGTCTCCACCCATTAAGCTATAAGCTCCCATTTGATGGATTACAATTCCTGGTAAAGCTGTTGCAAGCATAAAAGCAAATAATAAAGCAAATCCGAAAATTTTAGCCATGTTACCTCCTTTAATTTTCTCTTCTGTCATACCAGACGCTTCCATCCAGGCGTTTCCAAATACTTTAGGATTATACCATATAAATCCAACAAATAAGGCTGAAACTGCAGCAGCAAGCATTGCAATAGGGTTTAAATATTCCATTTTAGTTTAGTTTAGTTTAGTTAGATACTAAATATAACTAAAATATATTAAGCGTATTAAAGCCTAACTTTTAGATANCTTTAGCTTCTGCTACCAAAAGTTCGTTTCTGTCTTCTAATGCTTTGTCAATAAACTCTGTAATTGCATTATTTTTTTCTTGTCCTTTTTTAATTAAAACACTTAAAGTTAATATAGTTGCAATACGAGTTCCAATCTTTTTAACAGCTGTATTAAATAAAGGCTCCAACTCTTCGTAAGAAACATTATTAGCTAACTCTAAAATTTCAGCTTTTACCTTCTGTTGTTTGTTTTCGGGAAGATTGGTATACTTTTTTCCTAATTTCTGAATCACATCAATCGCTTTTCTTTGAGGCTGATTTTGTTTAGGCTGTTGCTGAATTTTATTTTCAGTAGGTTTTTGTTTTGCCCAAGAATCTTTTAATCCAACAGTTTTATTAAAAATAAGTTTATCTGAAGTTGTGTCGTTATCCACATTAAAATATCCAATACGTTGAAACTGAAACCTCTCTCCTACCTTAGCATCTACTAAACTAGGTTCAACATAAGCTTCGATAATTTTTAAAGAATTTGGATTTATAAATTCCATAAAATCTTTATCTGTATGAGCATCTGGAGCTTCATCTAAAAATAATCTGTCGTATTCTCTTGCCTCAGCTTTTATAGCATGAGAAATGGAAACCCAATGAAGCGTTCCTTTTACTTTTATTGAAGTGTCTTCGGTATATGTACAATGAATTTCTGTAATATGTCCATTAGCATCTTTTACAACACTTTCACCTTTAATAATATAAGCATTTTTTAGACGCACTTCTTTTCCAAGGGTTAATCTAAAAAACTTGTTGCTTGCTTGTTCTTTAAAATCTTCTTTTTCAATATAAATCTCACGTGAAAAAGGTACTTTTCTAAAGCCAGCAGAATCATCTTCTTGATTGTTTTCTGCTTCTAACCATTCCTCTTTCCCTTCTGGATAATTCGTAATAACCACCTTTACAGGATCTAACACAGCCATGACTCTTGGAGCTGTTTTATTTAAATCTTCACGAATACAAAATTCCAATAAAGCCACATCAATCACATTATCGCGTTTGGCAACGCCAACCGTTTCAATAAATTTTCTAATGGAGTTTGGCGTGTAACCACGACGACGAAGTCCTGAAATAGTTGGCATTCTAGGATCGTCCCAACCAGATACAATCTTATCTTCTACCAATTTAAGCAACTTACGTTTACTCATAATAGTATAACTTAGATTTAAACGTGCAAATTCACGTTGTTTTGGAGGCATTGGTAATGCTTCTGGTTGATATTTATAAACTTGGTCTTTAAACCAATTGTAAAGCTCCCTATGAGGCTTAAATTCAAGAGAGCATAGTGAGTGTGAAATTTGTTCTATATAATCGCTTTCACCATGCGTCCAATCGTACATTGGATAAATACACCAATCTGTTCCAGTTCTATGATGTGCTTTCTTTAAAATTCGATACATCAATGGATCACGCATCAACATGTTTGGGTGTTGCATATCTATTTTAGCTCGAAGTACGTGCGAACCTTCTTCAAATTCACCTTGCTTCATACGTTGAAACAAATCTAAATTCTCTTCAATACTTCTATTTCTGTATGGTCCATCAACCCCTGTTTGAGTTGGTGTTCCTTTTTGTTCAGCCATCGCTTCACTAGACTGAGAATCTACATAAGCTTTACCTTCTTTTATTAATAAAACAGCCCAATCGAATAGTTGTTGAAAATAATCTGAAGAGTAAAGTTCATTAGCCCATTTATAGCCTAACCAAGAAATATCTTCTTTAATTGCATCTACATATTCTTGCTCCTCTTTTGCTGGATTGGTATCATCAAAACGAAGGTTTACAGGTGCATTATATTTTTCTCCCAAACCGAAACTTATTCCAATAGCTTTGGTATGACCAATGTGTAAATAACCATTTGGTTCTGGTGGAAAACGAAAACGTAAAGCTTCTTTTTTTAAGCCATTTTCTAAATCTTCTTCTATAATATGCTCAATAAAATTGAGTGATTTTGATTCTTCAGACATAAAATATTCTCTATTCAAAATATGAAGCACAAAATTAGGTAATTTTAGACTAATTGTAACATCTGAAGCGTTTTTCATACCTATAATTAAAACTTAAATCATGCAACATAGAAATTATGAATGTCCAAAATGCCATAATCGTACTTATAACGTGGATCAAATGCAAGCAACAGGTGGACTTTTCACGAAACTTTTTAACATTCAAAATAAAAAATTCACATCTGTAACCTGCACAAAATGCACCTATACAGAATTTTACAAATCTAAAACAGGTGCTTTGAGTAATATTTTCGACTTTTTTACAAATTAATAAACTTCTCGACACCAAATTCTTTTAGAATTTCACCCGAAGTGACGTTCTGTATAGTATTTTTGCTTTATGGGAATAATAAAAGTTGAAAATATACGTGTTTTTGCTCATCATGGGTGTTTAAAAGAGGAAACTAAAATAGGTAGTGACTACAGGGTAGATTTACAGGTAAAAGCTAATTTACAAACCTCAGCAAAATCTGATAGTTTAAGCGATACAGTTGATTATGTTTTTTTAAATAAAATAGTAAGAGAGGAAATGCTTATTCCTTCCTATCTACTTGAAACAGTAGCGAAACGTATTTTAAAAAGAATCTTTAATGAAGACAAACACGTGTCTAAGGCTACAATAAAAGTTAGTAAACTAAATCCTCCTATAGGTGGTGATGTTGAAATGGTTACAATAAAAATGACCGAAAAGCGTAAAAACTAAGTTCTAAATAGTGTAAAAACTTTATTTTTTTTACATTTGCTGTCTTATTAGGTGTCGTGGCCGAGTGGCTAGGCAGTGGTCTGCAACACCATCTACAGCGGTTCGAATCCGCTCGACACCTCAAAAACCTTCAAACATTGTTTGGAGGTTTTTTTATTTTAAATTTTTAAGAAAAATTAATTAAAATTTGCACACCATCTACAGCTTGTAAGAATGTTTATTAAAACGACACCTCAAAAAACTTTCAACTTAAGTTGAGGGTTTTTTTATATCTAATTTTTATAAAAAATTATTTAAAGTTAATACAGCATTGCAGAATAGTTTTTGAACAACACCTCTGAAAAGAATTACCTTAAGTAGCTCAATTTTTTTATATTTTAATAAAATTTATAGTAAGATTATTACAGCGTTTCGAAAGTGATAATTGACACCTCAAGAAAATTTATGCAATATTTGGAGATTGCTTTATTTTTATGTTTTAAAGGCTAATGATTCTAATTTTATTTAACCTTCTCGAATCCTTATAGGCTTAAAATAACGACTAAAAGCTTAAATAAAATTAATTAAACCAAACAGCATAACGCTGTCTTCTTAGTTCTAAAGCCAATGTTTCTTCTATTTTAAGAGCTTCTGCTCTGGAGTTTATTGGTTTAATATGGTTGTAAAGACTTGGTCTTAGATAAGAGCCATATTTTTCTACAATATTTGACGAAAGTTTGAGGCCTTTTTTATTAATATATCCTGTCTTGTGCTGTACAAACCTTTCCTTGGGAGTTTTGCTTGTCATGCCAACATATAAGCATTCTAAAACACCATTAAACTGTGGATTAGCTTCGCGAAATTTTCTGTTTTCAGTAAAAACACGCTTAGATAGTTNTACTACATAAATATGGTATTGAACTTTAGCCATAATAAACTATTAATCTAACGGATTGATTTTCTCTATNCTCTCTTTTAGTAGTTCTTTTTCTTTTGGGAAAAACCCTTGTACCAATAATAAAATTCCAAAGCCTAAAATAACTAATGAAACTATTTTTTTTGTTTTAAAAATACGTCTTGGTGTTAATTTATTCTTCAAAGTTTTTGCAGCAACTATTTTTAATAAATCTACTAGAAAGTAAACCAACAGAATTGTACTTAAAAACACCCAAAGTTCTTGATTTGTTTCGGTTAAAGAGCTTCCGATAACAATAAAACCTAACCAACCTAAAAGCACACCAACATTAATAAAATTTAGTAAAAAACCTTTAATAAATAGCATTCCAAACTTCTTTTTAATTTCAACAGTATGGTATTCTCTAACAATTTCTCGGAAAGATTTAGAGGTTTTTATAAAAGAAATAAAACCATAAACAGCAAGTAAAACACCACCAAAAATAAGAAAATTTGGATCGTCTTTTATTTTATCTAATAACTTAGTAGTACTATAAAATGCAACTATAATAAAGAAAATATCAGCAAGAATAACCCCAAAATCAAAAATTAAGGCGCTTTTAAGCCCTTTTGTTGCACTTGTTTCGAGGAGTACAAAAAAAACTGGACCAATAGTGAACGATAAGAGAATACCAAATGGAATTGCTGTAAGAATAGCATCTTGCATACAAAAAAATGTCTTTACACAAATTTAAGAAATATCAACGAATTTAGTCCATTCGTTTAATATTTCCTCCAATAACCTTACTTTCGTCTACAGATTCTGGGTTGCCATAAATAAACACACTGCCTCCTGCTGTTACTTTAGCTTTTACTAAACCACTTGCATAAACACGAGCTTCTCCTGCAGCTGTAACAGTGACATCTGTTGTTTCTGTTTTTAATTCTTTCCCATCATAAACACCTCCAGTATTTATAGATATATTCTGATTTTTTGAAACACCCACTACTTTAACACTACCTCCTGTTATAGATTTAACATTCGTATAAGACACATCTAAATTTATTTGAATAGTTGCACCTTCTTGAGCGTTTAAATTAATTTCGAATTGCTTAATCGTATCATTAGAAGAAACCGAAGCGCCTTCGTTAACATCAATAATATCAACACCTGTATAGTGTAAGGTAACTTTTGTGTCGTCTCCATTATACAGTTCATCAATTTTCATTTTTAATTTTAAAACACCATTTTTATTTACAAAAACTACTTTTTCAGTGTTTTTACCAGAAATTATAATTTTGTTTTCGTCTGATTCTACTAAATCAACATCTATTAAATCGTAAACTTTTAATTCTTTAAACTCTCCTACTGTTTTGGTAATTGGACTTTGTGCAAACAGAAAAGTTGATACTAATATTAATGTAATAGTTACTATGTTTTTCATGTGGACTAATTTTTTATAAAGTTACTTTTTAATCTTCATTTTTACCAATTAAAGTGAAATCTAAATGTTTTTTTACTAGATCTGTATCTTTCACTTTTACAATAACCTCATCTCCTAATTGATACATAATTTTAGAGTTTTTTCCTATCAATGCATAATGGTCATCATCAAACATATAGTGGTCGTCTTTCATGTTACGAACACTTACCATGCCTTCACATTTATTTTCTATTATTTCAACATAAATTCCCCAATCTGTAACACCTGATATAACACCTACAAATTCTTCATCTTTATGATCTTGCATAAATCTAATTTGCATGTACTTTATAGAATCTCTTTCTGCTTTGGTAGCTAGGTTTTCCATATTACTAGAATGGTTGCATTTATCTTCGTAAACCTCTTCGTTAGCTGATTTTCCACCATCTAAATAATACTGTAACAAACGATGCGCCATCACATCTGGATACCTACGAATTGGAGATGTAAAGTGACTGTAATAATCGAAAGCTAAACCGTAATGTCCAATATTCTTAGTCGTATATTCAGCTTTACTCATGGTTCGGATTGTTAAAGTATCTACTAAATTCTGCTCTTTTTTTCCATTTACTTCGCTTAATAAATTATTTAAAGATGAAGCTATACTTTTTCTGTCTTTAAAATTTAATTTATATCCAAAACGACTTACAACATTTTGTAAAGCTGCTAGTTTACTATCGTCAGGTTCGTCGTGAACACGATAGATAAAGGTTTTTTTAGGTGACTGCTTTCCAATAAATTCTGCTACCTTTCTGTTTGCTAATAACATAAATTCTTCAATAAGCTTATTAGCATCTTTACTAGTTTTAAAGAAGACTCCAACAGGATTAGCTTCATCATCTAAATTAAACTTCACTTCTACTTTATCAAACGAAATAGCTCCAGAATTCATACGTTTTCTACGCATGATTTTAGCTAATTCATCCATTTTAAGAGTTGCTTGTGCAATTTCTAGTGTGGTTCTATATTCTTTTCCTGTAAGAGAAACTTCAGCTGGAATTGTAATATTGATGGATGAGATTCCTTCTTTCGAAGGAATTGCATTATTTTCTATAATAGCTTGCGCTTCTTCGTAAGCAAATCTAGCATCGCTATAAGTTACTGTTCTTCCAAACCATTCGTTTTTAACCTCTCCTTTATCATTTATTTGAAATACTGCAGAAAAAGTATATTTTTCTTCATGTGGCCTTAAAGAACATGCATTGTTGGATAATACTTCGGGTAGCATTGGTACCACGCGATCTACTAAATAAACAGACGTTGCTCTTTCGTAAGCTTCATTATCTAAAACAGTATCTGGTTGTAAATAATGTGAAACATCTGCAATATGAATTCCTATTTCAAATAAGCCATTTTCTATTACTTGAAAAGATAAAGCATCATCAAAATCTTTAGCATCTTTTGGATCTATTGTAAAAGTCAAAACATCTCGCATATCGCGACGTTTTGCAATTTCTTCTTTTGTAATGGATGTATCTAAATTGTTAGCAAATTCTTCAACTTCGTGAGGAAACTCGTAAGGCAAACCGTATTCAGCTAAAATAGAATGGATTTCTGTATTGTGTTCTCCGGGTTTTCCTAAAACTTTTAAAATACTGCCATTTGGTGAATCGGAATTTTCTGGCCAATCTTCTAAAGATACAAGAACTTTATCTCCATCTTCAGCTTTATTAATTTTACTTATAGGTACAAAAATATCTTTGTACATTTTATTTGAATCTGGTATTACAAAAGCAAAATTATTGTTTTTACTAAATTGAATAACACCTACATAATCGTTTTTAGCACGTTTAATAACTTGCGTAATTTCTCCTTCTAGTTTACCACGTTTTCTACGTTTATATACATAGAGTTCTACTTGATCTCCATTAAGAGCTTTATTGATGTTATTAGATGAAATATAAATATCATCTTCAAAATCTTCTGAAATAACATATCCAGAACCTTTAGCTGTTAAGTCTAAAATTCCTGTATGATATTCTGTATTTACAATGGCTTTAAATTTTCCTCTTTCTACTTCTTCAATTTCTTGTTTTACTTTAAGTTGTTGAAGTTTTTTTATAATTTGATTGCGACTACTAGCGTCGTTAACACCTAGTTTTGAAGCAATTTGTTTATAGTTGAAGGATTGGTTTCTTTCTTTTTTTAAAATACTAAGAATGGTATTTGTAAGGTTTGAAATCTGATTTTTTGATTTCTTCTTTCTCTTTTTTGTCATTTATTTTGTAATCATTTATTAATCTCAATGTAATTGATGTTTCTACATTCGGACGAATGTTTTAATATAGGAAGACTCTTTTAATTATTATGAATTCTTTTAAATCAATTCATTAAGAATACTGCAAAGCTACGTTTTTAATATTAAATGATGTTTCTAAACTGTTAAATTACATAAAAGTACACAATGAATTATTTAAAGAGAATTCAATCTATATAAGTTTAGAAGCTTCTTCGCTTCACTTTAAATAATCTAATAATTATTCTACAATAAACTGTTTAGTTGCTTTTCCTTGATTGGTTTCTATTTCTAATAAATACATACCTGAAGATAAATGTGATGTATTAATTATATTATCTTTTGAAGTACTAATAAACTGACCCAACGTATTATAAATAGTTGCTTGGTTTAATTTTATTCCTTCTTGTAACTGAATAGTTACTTGGTTTTGTGCTGGATTTGGATAAATATTAAAACCTAATAAATTAAATTCTTTTATTGATAAAGTATCTGTTAAATCAAATACACGTACGTGTCCAGAATCATGCCCATTTCCAGCATTATGAATAGCCCCATTAGCGACTGTACTACCATCACTCGATATAGAGACACTAAAACCATTTAGATCATTTTCATCTTCTCCATCCATATCTGCACCTATTTGAGTCCAAACTTCAGATTGATAATCGTATTTATAAACCCTTACATGACCAGAACGAAAACCATTTACGCCACTATTAAAATATGCACCAATAGCAACTATATTACCATCACTGGATAAAGAAATACTATTACCACTTAAATTATGAGCAGCTTCACCATCTATATCAGCGCCTAATTGAGTCCAAACACCTGATTCATTTTTAAAAACCCGTACATGTCCAGAATTACTACCATTTCCATCATTATCTGGAGCACTAATAGCAACTATACTACCATCACTTGATAAAGAGACACTATCACCATATTCATCAAATCCATCACCAGTATCTTCAGGATCAATATCAGCTCCTATTTGAGTCCAAACATCCGATCCAAGATTATATTCATGAACTCTTATTTGTCCAATAATACCATCACTTCCAAAAGCCGCAATAGCTATTATTGTACCATCGCTCGATAATGAGATACTATTACCCATTTCATTATAAATATATTCACCATCGATATCTTGACCAATTTGGGTCCAAATACTCCCTTCATTTTTAAAAATTCTTACATGTCCAGAATTAGAACCATTTTCATTATTACCAAGAGCACTAATAGCAACTATACTACCATCACTTGATAAAGAGACTCTACTACCACTACGGTCACCAGAACGTTCCCATCTATATCGTCACCTATTTGAGTCCAAATTCCTCCTATATTTTCATAAACTCGTACATGTCCAGAACTAAATCCGGTTACTCCTTCATTATTTGGAGCACCAATAGCAACTATACTACCATCACTTGATAAAGAAACACTACTACCACTTTGATCACCAAGAGCTTCCCCATCTATATCGTCGCCTATTTGTAACCAAATTCCTCCTATGTTTTCATAAACTCGTACATGTCCAGGTGCTTGAAATATACTACCAACGTGTCCATTATAACGAGCACCAATAGCAACTATAGTTCCATCACTGGATAAAGAGACACTATAACCATTTTGATCATCAATAGCTTCGCTATCGATATCAGAGCCTATTTGAACTTGACTAAATATTAATAAAGGAAAAAGACTAAAAAGTAAAGTATATTTCATAGTTTTTAAATTTAAGGATGTTTAAAAATATAAATATTTTTTAAACCTAACTTAGTTATCCACATTTATATATATAATCATCTTTTTCTTTTAAAAATTTAAAAAATAAATAATGATTATGATAGCTTGTTAATAGAGGTATAACTTTATTCGTTTAAATTTTGATATTATTTTGTTGACTTTCTATGAATATATAATTAACAATTATTTTATATGTAATAACTTCATTTTTAGACCAATTTTAAAAGCTATTAACAACATTTAATAGTTGTTGATAAGTGGTTATTAATAGAAAATATTCATAAATAATTTATATTTTCTTGTTTATAAACCAAAGATTAAGTCTGAAAACTTACCTAAAAATACTTAAGTTATATTTTGGTTAATTCATCTCTATTTTTGATTGAAAAATTTTTCAATTAAACAATGTTTTAGTTTTAAATAATTATAAACAGTTATTAACAAGTTATACTATTTATTACCTAGATCTATTAACAATAAATATATGTTATTCACTAAAGGTATAAAAAAGATAAGCTATATATCTACATTTTGTACCTTTACAATAATAAACACATAACTAAAGAATGAAAATATCTATAGGTAATGATCACGCTGGAACGGAGTATAAATTTGCTATTATAAAACATTTAGAAGCAAAAGGGTTTACAGTTAAAAATTATGGAACAGATGCTTCTGATAGTGTTGATTATCCAGATTTTGTACATCCTGTAGCTAAGGATGTTGATAATAGTAAAGTTGATTTTGGAATATTAATTTGTGGTAGCGCAAATGGTGTGGCTATGACAGCTAATAAATATCAAAATGTAAGA